>Ga0306868_1000077_pt1 | contig 86273 bp, 90 predicted proteins | sample AntRauTorckE6832_FD_190411 | JGI IMG/M metagenome (GOLD analysis project Ga0306868, IMG submission 190411) | Saline lake microbial communities from Rauer Islands, Antarctica - Metagenome Torckler E6 #832 (v2) (version 2) | ecosystem: Environmental > Aquatic > Non-marine Saline and Alkaline >... | reverse complement strand
TGTTATTTGGCAAAAAGAGGTATACAGCAATAGATATAGGTAGTCACAATATTACTGTTGCAGACATTAAACATGAAGGTAACAAACAGTTAAGAGTATTAAATGTAGCACAGAAAAGTGTTCCTTATGATACCTTACAAAATGGTATTATAAAGGATACTTCAGTTATTGCAAATAGGTTACAAGAAATATTTGCAGAAACTGGTATTAAACCAGGAACAATTTTAACTACTGTATCTAATGATAGTTTAGTTGTTAGAAATGTTACCTTGCCTAGAATGAATGAAAAGGAACTATCTAATGTGATTAGATGGGAAATTGAAGACTATATTCCTTTTTCAGCCGAATATGCAAGACTTGATTACAAGATTTTATCAAAAGAAGAAGATAAGATGGAAATACTATTAATTGCTGTAAAAGAAGATGTAATCAGAAGTTTTGAAGAACCTTTTAACATTTTAAATCTAAGACCAAATGTAATAAACATTCAACCAATGGCACTTCTTTCAATTGTTGAGTATCAGGGTGAACTTGAAGCACCTGCAGCTGTATTAGAAATAGGAGCAGCTGGTTCAAGAATTGTTATTGGTGACAAAGAAAATGTTTATCTTTCAAGGTCATTTAGTACAGGTGGTTATGAATTTACAGAATCAATAATAGAAACAATGGGTTTTAACTATGAAAATGCCGAGGAAAGAAAAAAAGAAGCAGGCTTGCAAAATGAAGCAAGTACTGAAGGAAAAGAAGATGATATGGAACCAATTGATATCGAAGATTTAGGTTCATCTACTGGCAGTAGTGGAACAATGTTACCAATGGCATATAATATTGCAGATGAACTAAATCGTTCTTTAGACTTCTTTGCAAGAAAAAAAGTAGAACAAGGTGTTAACAAGATATATATTACAGGTGGAAGTTCTAAACTAAAAGGATTAAAAGAACTATTAGAATCTGAGATAAATCAAAAGATAGTAAGGTTGAATCCCTTTGACAATTTTTTAACCAATTTTGAAATTGTTGAAGAAGATTCTCCTCATTATTCTGTGGTATTAGGACTTGCTGCAAGCGAGGTGTTGGCTGATGAGAGTTAATCTGGTTCAAAGAGAAACTGGAGTTTTTTCGTTAAACTGGATAAGGGTAGGGGTGACAATTTTAGTTGTTGTATTAATTGCTGGTATAGCAATGAACTATTATTTACTTACCACTAGACAAGAGATTTTAACACAGGAAATTAAATCATTAGACCAGCAGTTAAGGGTTTTAAATCCTAAAAAGGAAGAATATCTAAACTTAAGAACTCAAGTTAGCCAGCTTGAGCAAGAAATAGAAAGAGTTGAAGGCAGGTATATTTGGGCTTATATAACTCAGGAAACCGGCTTTGTTATACCGGGGAATGTAGAATTAAATTCATTTTCAATTTCTGGTACTAATTTAAGTGTTCAAGGCAAAGCAAATAATACAGAACTATTAATAGACTATATTGATAACATGAACGAATCACCATTTTTTGATAATATTACCCTCCAAAACTATGTTAATCAAGAAGATATAACTTTCAATATAGATGCTGATATAATAAGGAGGGAGGAGGAATAATGCTTTCTAATTTAAATAGGAGAGAACTAATTATATTAAGTGCTGCTATTATCATCATTATTTTAACTCTTTATTATGTTTATATTTATGATCCTTTGGTCGAGGATATTGCTCAATTAGAAGATGAGAAGGCAAATAAAGTAAGTGAAGTAGAGGTTGCACAAAATATGGTAAGTAGATTACCGGAGTTAAGAGAGAGGTATCAAAGTCTTACACAACGAGCAGATTTTGTCAACTTCTTTAATATTTCAAATGACAAACTTTTAGTTGAACTAAAACAGATTGCTGATAATAACAATATTGATTTAAGATCATTTAGACCAAATGCTTCAGATACAACAATAGATATAGCAATGTTTATTGAATCAAGCTATTATGATCTTAATAGATTTTTAGCTGAGTTAAAAAGATTTGAGTACTGGATGGACTATAAAGTGATGACAATTAGACCAACAGAACAAAACCTACAGGTAAACCTTTCTTTAACTTTTCATAAAGAGGGTTTGATTGGTGGTGATAACTAATGAGTAAGAGAAATATTATAATTTTAGCTATTGTTGTAGTACTTGTTGGAGCAGGCTTAGGTTATTACTTTCTTTACTACACTGAAGAACCAGAACAGTTAACCCAAGATGCTACACAAGTTACTCAACAAACAGGAGAAGATGGAGAAACAGAATCTGAAGAGGGAACTGGTGACAGTGAAGAACTAGTTAAACCAATTACAGAAGAAGATCTTGAAGTAACCTTAGATGAGAAATATGCTTACAGACAGGAACTGAGAGATCCATTCGGAAATGTTCAACAACAAGCACCAGTCATTCAAGAAGAAGATTTGACAATTCCTTTTAGATTAGATGGCATTATTTCAAACGGTAATCAAAATATTGCTGTAATATCTACATCTGAAGGACCAAGATTTATTAGCAATAATGAAAGCATTGGTGATTATCACATTTCAAATGTAGGAAATGAACAGATAAGAATCAGGTATAAATATTTGACTGTCTATATGAAAATAGGGGGTGCCTTAGTTGAATAATAATAAGAAAAAAATTGCCTTGATACTTTTATTAACTTTAATAACAGTAAGTTTTTACAGTTTCACTTTATCTGCCGCAGTTCAGGGTGAAATCAAAGATATGAACTTTAAAGGGGCAGATATTAGAGATGTACTAAGAGCTATAGCCGAGGTTGCTGGAGTTAACTTAGTAACAGACAGCTCGGTAACCGGAAATATAACCATTCACTTACGAGAGATATCATTTGATGAAGCTCTTAACTTAATAACACAAACAACAGGTTTAGCATATAAGTGGGATGGTAATACAGTTGTTGTTGCTACCCCTCAAAGGATAGAAGAAGTTTATGCCCAAAAAAATATAGAAATTATTCAGTTTGATAATAAAAATTTAGACCGTGTTAAAAGTGTCGTAAGTAGTGTATATCCGGAGTTAAATATACAGATAACTAGAGAAAACAAGGAAATATTATTAGTAGGTAATACTGAAGATATAAACGGAGCTTTGAATTTAATCGATAGGGTAGATTTTCCAGATGTAGTAACTGCTGATGAAACAGAGCAGATCCAAGAACAACAGCAACAACAAGCATCTGCAGTAATTGAAATAGTAAAGATAGAGCATGGCAATTTAAGTGAAATAGTAGATAATATTAGAACACTTTATCCTGAATTAACAGTTCAGACCGATACAAATAATGACCAGATGATTTTAAAGGGTCAACAAAATACTATTGATGAAGCAAAAGAGTTAACTAGTAAGTTAGACATACCTTCAGAAAAACAGATGCAAGTTGCTGAAGAAAAGTCAGAAGAAGAACTTTTAGAACAAAGAGAAAAAACAAAGTTTGTTAAGATTGAAAATATTGGTTCAGATGAACTTATAAGTAAAATTAAAAGTATTTATCCAGATCTTAAGTTATCATATGATGAGATTAATGAACAGTTAATTATAAGAGGTACTGAAGAAAAGATTGAAGATTCACTTGTTTTAGTAGATAGATTCGATAATGAGATGGAAAAAAGAACAGAAATTGTAAATGTAGATTATGTTGAATTAGAAAATGTTAATTCAATAGTAGGTAATAATATACCTGAAGTTAATTTAAGTACTAATAGTTTGACTAAAGAAATAATTGTCTCTGGTAGTGTTAAAGATGTTGAAAGAGCAGTTAATTTAATTAAAAACATTGATATGCCAAGAAGGCAAGTTATTATTGAAGCTAGAGTAGAAGAAATTTCTACAACTGCATCCGAATCATTAGGCATATCTGATCCATCAAATAATTTACCTAGGATTCAATTTACTAAAGATCCAGAAGGTCAGATTAATGGAATTACAGCTAGCTGGCCTGATATGTTGACTGCCCTTGAATCTGAAGGTGAAGCAGAAACATTAGCTAATCCAAGATTGATGACATTAAACGGTGAAAATGGTAAGATGTTAATTGGTGAACGTATACCGGTCAAAGGAGTTACTGGTGATGGCGAAGTTACAATAAGCTATATTGAAGCTGGTATAACTTTAGATTTCTTACCTTGGATAACAAAAGACAACTATATCGAACTAGAAGTTAGCCCTAAAGTTTCTTCATTAGGTGAAGAACTCTATGAAGGTTATCCATCTATTAGAACTAGAGAAGTTTCAACTAAGTTGAGACTAAGAGATGGTCAGACCTTTGCAATTGGAGGACTTATCCAGGAAGATATGAAAAATAGTGTTAATAAAGTTCCAATATTATCTCAAATTCCTATCTTAGGTCACTTATTTAAATACAGGAATGAAAGTGATGAGAAAAACGAACTTGTTATATTCATTACTCCACATATAGTTGAAGATGACCAGGTTAATGATGTAAGAAATAATACTCCTACTTTAAATAGTGAAACAACTACTAGTCAAGTTAAAGAAGTTGATAATGAAAAAGAAGTAGAAACCGCAAATAAAGAAAACAATGACGAAGAAAGTACAACAGCAGAAAGTAGTTCTGAAGAGCAGGAAGAAACTGAGACTGCTAATGTTGATAATGAAAATGAAGAAACTACAACTGCTAGTACTGAAGTATTTAACGGTTTAAATCAAGAAGAACTTCAACAGGTATTAAACTCTTCTCGTAAAACAAGAGATTATGGAGAAAATATTCCTAACAACTTAAATATGTTATATACTGTTAAAGCAGATGAAAGTATTCAAGATATAGCATATAAGTATGGAATAGACGCTGAAAAAATAGCAATTGCAAATAATAATAAAACAAATTTTGATCGTGGAGAGGCAATTACGATACCAATACCAGGTTCTCAACTGGTAAGAATCAAAGCAGGACAGAGTATTCAATCTATAATGACTGAATATGAAGTTACTTTAAAAGAAATTCTTGAACTAAACCAACTTAAAACAGTTGATGAAATTAAAAGTAATATGCTGTTAGTTCTATCAACTGAAGTAAGATAACTGAGAGGTAATATATATGCTTAACTTTCATACAGCAGGTGAATCACACGGGAAAGCATTAGTTAGTATTGTAGAAGGTTTACCCGCAGATATAGAAATAGATACTGAACTAATCAATGAATTTCTAAAAAGAAGACAGCAGGGTTATGGTAGAGGGAAAAGGATGGAAATAGAATCTGATAAGGTTGAAATTCTATCTGGAGTAAGAGATGGTCTTACCCTTGGCAGCCCCATAGCAATGTTGATTCAAAATAAAGACTGGATAAACTGGAAAAAGATAATGGATATTAGAAATATAGATAACGATAGTGAGGTTTCAAAACCACGCCCCGGTCATGCAGATTTGGCTGGGGCTTTAAAATTTGGACATAGTGATATAAGAAATATTTTAGAAAGAGCAAGCGCTAGAGAAACTGCAGCCCGAACTGCAGTTGGAGGATTGCTTGCTAACTTTTTGAAATACTTTAATATTGATTTGATAAGTCATGTTGTTCAAATTGGTAATATTAGTATTACTGAAGATGATTATGATGTAGAATATATTAGAAAAAAGATTGCTGATTCTAAGTTAAACTGTATCGATATAAAAAAAGAACAAGAGATGATTTCACTAATTGATAATGTAAAAAGTGAAGGAGATTCTCTTGGTGGAGTTCTAGAAGTTGTTACAAATAATATTATTCCGGGATTAGGTTCTCATACTAGTTGGAATAAAAGAATAGATCAAAAGATTACTTCTTCAATGATGAGTATTCCATCTGTTAAAGGAGTAGAAATAGGTAGGGCTTTTCAAAATTCTAAAAAATTAGGTTCAGATATACATGATGAAATATATTATGATGAGAGTAAAGGATACTACCGAAAAACAAACAGAGCAGGTGGGATAGAGGGCGGAATAACTAATGGAGAATCATTAGTCATTAGATTGGCTGTAAAGCCCATACCAACCCTTTCTAAGCCGTTAAGAACGGTTGAGATGAAAACAAAGGCTTCTGCTACAGCTTTAAAAGAAAGATCTGATGTAACTGTTGTTCCTTCTGTGGGAGTTATTGCTGAAGCAATGTTGATATTTGTACTTTCTAGAGAAATTTTAATTAAATTTGGTGGAGATAATATTAGTGAAACTTTAAGGAACTATCAAGGATATATAAATAACTTATAACTGGAGAGAATAGATATTGAAACTAAAAGGTGCTAATTATGATAAGATAATTATATACATCTTAATAACTATAATTGCTGTAACACCTCTAATATACTTTCCTTATGTAGAAAAGGGAGATCTTTACCCTACCGGTGATAATAGTTTTCAATTAATAAGGTATGATAATATCTATAAACCTAAGATATATACAATCTATTACTTATCATTATTACTAGCTGTAATAATATTACTTAAACAGTACTTTGATAAAAAAGAACTTAAAACTGATCTAACTAATATAAGTATATTTATGTTTTTATTTTTTACAATGTTATCTACATTTTTTTCAGATTACTACTATCAGTCTTTATATGGAAGACCGTTTCGTTGGGAGGGCTTGATTACATATATTTCTTATGTATTGATCTTTATTACTGCAGGATACTTTATTAATAACTTTCAAAAAGTTAAGAAAATATTAAGATGTCTATTTATTTCAGGTTCAATAATATCAATTTATGGATTAATTCAGTTTTATGGATTTGATTTTATAAAAAGAGATCCTTTAAGGGTTAACTGGTCAAGGTCTTTTTCTACTTTAGGTAATCCAAACTTTGCTGCAAGTTATATAGCAATTGTATTATCTTTGTCACTGGTATTATATGTTTTTAGTAAAAAGAGAAAAAATTTATACAAATACGGCTTTTATAGTTCAATATTTTTTGCCTTTTTAATCACAACAAGTACAAGAAGTGCTTTAGTTGGATTTTTTGTATCTACAGTTGTATTTATTTTTACTTTTCATAAATATTTAAGAAAAAACTTTAAAAAAATTATTACAATTATACTTATCTTTATATTAATCTTTGGAATAATAGACTTTGGTCAAAGAATGTACTATTCAAGAAGAGTTTTATCACTTTTTATGGATATACAGACCTTAGCTATTTCTGATGATGATACAGAAGTTGAGAAAATAGGTTCTAACCGATTTGTAATTTATAAGTATAGTTTCCCCTTGTTAGTTAAAAACCCAGTATTAGGATCAGGTCCTGATACTTTTGATAAGGTATTTCCACATGATAAGTATAATGCTTTATCTGATAGCTCTGTAAAAAGAACTGTAGATAAAGCACATAATGAATACTTACAGATTGGAGTAACCTTAGGTTTGCCAGCATTATTTTTCTACTTATTGATTTTATTTGACATTTACAAAAAAGGAATTAATTCATTAAAACAATTAAAAAGAAAAATAAATGAAATAGAAATATACCATACAGCTTTATTTATGGCAGTTTTATCTTATACAGTAACCGCCTTATTTAATATCAGTGTTGTTCCAGTAGCACCAGTATTTTGGGCTATACTTGGTTTAAATATTGCAGTAAGCAAGGTGGGGGATTAATAATGATTATATCATTGATTGGATTTATGGCAGCGGGAAAGACAACTGTAGGAAAGAAGATAGCTCAAAGATTAGATTATGATTTTATAGATCTAGATCAATATGTTGAAAAGAAACAAAAGATGAGTGTTCAAGAATTATTTAAAACAAAAGGAGAAAAATATTTTAGGAAACTTGAAAAGAAGTACTTAAAGTATATTTTATCTAATTATGATAATTTAGTTATTTCACCTGGTGGTGGGATAGTTTTAAATGAAAAGAATATAAAAATTTTAAAGAAAAAAACTGTTCCATTTTTATTAAAAGCAAGTTCTAATACAGTTTTAAAAAGAATTGATAAATTAGAAGAACGCCCCTTATTAAATAATGAAAGTCCTAAAAAAACTATTGAAAAACTATTAGATAAAAGAGATAAACACTATAATCAGTTTGAAAATGTTATTAATACTGATAATAAAAGGATAGAAAAGATTGTTGATGAAATTATTGTTAAACTGGAGAGCTTAAAATGAGAGATATGAAGATTAAAATAGATCAAAAAGAAATACAGTATAAGATTATCTTTACTAAAAATATTATACAAGAAATCAAAAGTTTTATTGGTATAAATAAGGCTATAATAATTACAGATAGTAATGTGGATGATCTTTATGGTAGTCATATATATGATAAATTAATATCTAAATATAATAACATATATAAATTGACTTTTCCGGCAGGAGAAAGTTCTAAATCAATTGAAAATTTAGAAGAGATATATTCATTTTTGTTAAATAAAAACTTCAATAGGGATGATTATATTATAGCTTTAGGTGGAGGAGTTATTGGTGACTTATCTGGTTTAGCTGCTTCTACATATAAGAGAGGAATTAAATTTATACAGATACCAACAACCATATTATCTCAAGTTGACAGTTCAATTGGAGGTAAAACAGCCCTTAATTTTAAAGGTATAAAAAACATGATAGGTTCTTTTTATAATCCGGAACTAGTTTTAATTAATACTAATTATTTAGATACTTTAACTGATAGAGAGTTTTTAAATGGTTTAGCAGAAGTGATAAAAACTGCTATTATTGGTGATGAAAAACTTTTTAATTTATTAAAAGAAAATAGTTTAAGTGAAATCAGAGAAAATGATAAACTTTTAAAAAAGATTATTTATAAAAGCCTATACTTTAAAAAAGATATTGTACAAAAAGACTTTTACGATGAATCTATCAGAACAATATTAAACTTTGGACATACTTTAGGTCATGTTCTTGAAGGTTATGAAGAACTAGATTATAAACATGGAGAAGCAGTTTGTTTGGGTATTAAATTTGCTTCTCTTTTTTCTGTTTATAAAAATTTACTAACTGATGTAGAGTATGATAAAATAATAAAAGTGATTGATAGTTTTGGTTTACCAGTTGTGATTAAAAAAAATATCAAATTTAAAGAAATTATGAGTTTTTTGTTACAAGATAAAAAGGTTAGTGAAGATAAGTTAAATATGGTTTTATTAGATGGATTATTTAATCCTAAAGTAATTGAAGTTACTAATAAAGAAGTCAAAACCGTTTGGGAGTGGTTTAATGAAAAAGGTAGCAGTAATTAATGGGCCCAATCTCAATATGTTAGGTAAAAGAGAAAAAGATATTTATGGTACTGAAACTCTTAATCATATTAATAATGATTTAAAAGAAATAGCAGATAATAATAATATTGAGATAAGTTTTTTTCAAAGTAACCATGAAGGAGAGCTTGTTGATTACATTCAAAACAATTATAAAAACTGGGATGGTTTAATAATTAACCCGGCTGGTTTAACACATACTTCAGTTGTACTTCGTGATTCTATCTTATTACTAGACAGTCCAATTATGGAAGTACATCTTTCTAATATCTATGCCAGAGAGGACTTTAGGCATAAATCTTTAATTAGAGATATTGTAACTGGACATATTTGTGGTCTTGGTTCATTTGGCTACAAAACAGCTTTATATTATCTAATCCAAAAATTGAATTAAATAAGGGAGAGATTTTAAAAATGAAAAAGAGAATAGAAAAAATAAGAGAAATAATTGCGGATTCTGATTTTGATTCTTTGTTAATTGATTCTGATGTTAACAGGTTTTATTTAACTAACTTTACCGGTAGTGCTGGAAGGGTGTTGTTTACACCTGAAAATGAGTACTTTATAACTGACTTTAGGTATACACAACAGGCTGGGGAACAAACAGAAGGTTTTGAAATTATTGAGTTAAATAAAGATATTGTAGAAAGCATTAATGATATTTTACAAAGAGATGGAACTAAAAAATTAGGTTTTGAAGCAAAAACTGTAAACTATTATCAATACGGTCAGTATGAAAAGAAATTAAAAGATATTGAACTTATATCAACTGAAGACCTTATTAAAGATATAAGAATGGTTAAAGAAGAAAATGAAATAGAAATGATTAAAAAGGCTATTGAAATTAGTGATAAAGCCTATGAACATATATTAGAGTTTGTTGAAGTAGGTATGACAGAAAAAGAAGTTGCCTTGGAATTAGAGACATATCAAAAAAAGCTTGGAGGTTCTAAAAACGCCTTTGATTTTATTGTAGCATCTGGAAAAAGATCATCAATGCCTCATGGGGTTGCTTCAGATAAAGTGATTAAAGAAAATGACCTTATAACATTAGATTTTGGAACATTTTATAAAGGATACTGTTCTGATATTACCCGTACCTTTGTTTTAGGTAAAGCTTCTGAAAAACAAAAAGAAGTATATAATACAGTTCTAAAAGCACAACTTGCTGTAATAGATCAGATTAAAGCGGGAATGAGTGGAATAGAAGCTGATAAAATAGCGCGTGATATTATTAAAGAAGCAGGATATGGTGATAACTTTGGGCATGGATTAGGACATGGTATTGGTATTGAAGTTCATGAAGGACCTAGTGTTTCATATAAGTCAGAAGATACTATCATAAAAAACTGTGTTGTTACTGATGAACCTGGCATTTATATTAAAGACTGGGGTGGAGTTAGAATCGAAGATGATCTTTTAATAACTAAAGATGGATGTGAAGTATTAAACACAGCTCCTAAAGGGCTAATTGAAGTATCGGTATAATTTGTTAAAACAATTAGTAAATGATATAATAAAGAATAAGATATACAAAAGGGAGGATATTTAAATATGATATCTACTAATGATTTTCATACAGGTCTAACTATTGAACTAGATGGAGCAGTATATCAAGTTATAGATTTCCAGCATTCCAAAAGTGGTAGAGGGAGTGCTTTTGTAAGAAGTAAATTAAAGAATATGGAAGAAGGATATGTAATAAATAAGACATTTAGAGCTAATGAAAAAGTAGAAACAGCTCATGTTGATAAAAGAGAAATGCAGTATCTATATTGGGATGATAAAGGTTATGTATTTATGGATACTGAAAGATATGATCAAATCACCTTATCTAAAGAACAGATGGAGGATAAGGTAAACTATATAAAAGAAAATATGAACATACATCTATTAATGTATAATGGTAGAGCTTTAGACATAGATCTTCCTACTTTTGTAGAATTAAAGGTTGCTGATACACCACCCGGAATCAAAGGAGATACAGTATCTGGTGGTACAAAATCAGCTACAATGGAAACGGGATTAACTGTAAAGGTACCCCTGTTTATTAATGAGGGAGATATAATAAAGATAGATACTCGTTCTGATGAGTATATGGAAAGAGTTGAAAGTAATTAATTATTGGGGGTAGTTTATATATGAAGTATCTAATTATAGGAGCTGGTGCAGCTGGAGTATCAGCTGTAAAAGAGATTATAAAAAGAAGAGATAAAAATGATCAAATAACTGTAATAACAGATGATGATTATCCATTTTATTACAGACCTAGATTAATTGAATACTTATCAGGTGAAGTAGATGATGAAGAATTAATCATAAATGATAAAGACTGGTTTGAAAAAAATGATATTAATTTAAAACTATCAGAAAAAGTAACTGAAGTTAGATTTAATGAAAAAAAAGTTATTACAGAAAAATCAAACTATGCTTATGATAAACTTTTATTAGCCAATGGAGCTCATTCTTTTATACCACCAGTTAAAGGTATAGAAAAAGATAATATATTTACTTTAAGGAACTTAACAGATGCCCAAAAAATATGTGAAAGAGCAAAAAATGCTGAAAAAGCGGCAGTAATTGGTGGAGGCCTTTTAGGTGTTGAAGCAGCTTCTAACCTGAAAAAATCCGGCTTAGATGTTACAGTAATTGAACGAGCTAATTATTGTTTAAACAGACAGTTAGATGAATTAGGTGGAGAAATACTTGTTGATATATTAAAAAATGATAAAGGGCTAAAATTTGTTCTTGATGCAAGTACTGAAGAGTTTTTAGGAGACAATAAAGTGAAAGAAATTTTAATGGGTGATGGTACAAAAGTTGAAGCAGATTTAGTACTGTTATCAACAGGTGTTAGATCAAATATCGGACTATTTGAAGATACTGACTTAAAGATTAATAATGCAGTTGTAGTCGATAAATATATGACAACTAATATTGATGATGTTTATGCAGCAGGGGATATTGCAGAACTTAACGGCAAGTTTTATGGTATTTGGATGCCTTCTATGAAGATGGGGCAGACCGCCGGTAAAAATATGGTTGGAGAGAAGTTTGAGTTTCCCGGTGTAGTATCATCACATACTTTGAAAGTTGCTGGAATTAATGTAGTTTCTGCAGGAAATATTGACTTTGACAATGAATTAGAACATGAAATAGAAAAAAAAGAAAGAGCGTGTAAAAGAGTTGTTAGAGATAAGAACGGAAAAGTAGTTGGTTTAGTAATAGTAGGTCAATTTAATGACCAGGAAAAACTCTTAGCTGAGGTTAAAAAAAGCAAAAAATAGGGGGTTTTTAATTATGGAAGATAAAGAACAATTAGGTAATATTAGAATTGCTGATGAGGTGGTATCAATAGTTGCCGGTCTTGCAGCAACAGAGGTTGATGGTGTTGCAGGTATGAGTGGCGGTATAGCTGGTGGTATTGCAGAAATGTTAGGAAGAAAAAACCTAACTAAAGGTGTAAAAATTGAAGCAGGAGAAAATGAATGTGTTGTTGACCTGTTTGTTATTATGGACTACGGTCATTCAATACCTGATGTTTCCTGGAATATTCAAAGTAATGTAAAAGAAGCTATTGAAGGTATGACCGGACTGGATGTTATAGAAGTAAATGTTCATGTACAAGGTGTTCATTTACCTGAAAAAGAAGAAAATCATAATGACGAAGAACAAGAAGAACAAAAAGAAGAGTGAGGTCAACACTGACCTCTTCTTTTTTTTATCAAGTAAAGTGGTGATAAAAAATGTTTGAGTTTTTAGATAAAATTATAAATAAGTTTAAAACTGAAAGCAGGATATTGCTTGTTGATGATAATAGTATGGGAAAAATTACGATTGAATTTGAACTGTTTTACACACTATTGGAATCTCTTTTAAAAGACTATGATTTTTTTGATAATGCTGAAATAGAAATTGATCAGATTAAAGAAACTGAATACAGACTCTACATCATTGTAAAAAAGGAAATTAATCATTTGAGTGATAAGAAACTATCTATAATAAAAAATAAAATTATATCCTCTTTCAAAAGCTGTGGATTGATTTTAAGAAATGTTGTTATAGTTCATAAAGATATCCTAAAGGAGTGATATAGATGTTAGATAACAAGCAGGAACTGTTTACCTGGATAAATAATAACAAGGGTAAGTTTATTGGATTAATAGCAGGTTTTATCTTTGGACTATTAATACTATTAATCGGTATTTTAAAAACAATAGTTATCTTTTTATTTGCTTTAATCGGACTTTATGTAGGACATCTTTGGGACGGTGGAAAAAATATTCCAAATATATTAAAAAAAATAAATAGAAATTAGATTGTAAAAGCGAGGTAATAGATGATGAAGTTAACACGACACAAACAAAGGATCTGGGCTATGCAGATTCTTTATGGTTTAGATTTACAAAGAGGTATAAAAGAAGACAACGCATTAAGGGAGATTTCTTTAAAGAAAAATGAACTCTCATTAAAAAATAAAGATGAAAATTATTACTTTGAAACAATAGTTTTAGGAGTAATAAACAACTTAGAAAGAATAGATAAAGCAATAGAAAAAAATGCAATTGGATGGCATTTATACAGAATGCCTGTAGTTGATAGAAATATATTAAGAATTGCACTTTATGAGTTTTTTGAAGATATGCCGATAGGTATTTTAATAAACGAAGCAGTAGAGTTAGCAAAAGAATTCGGTACAGATAAATCTTCTGGATTTATCAATGGAGTTTTATCTAATGTAAGTGATAATGCAGGTGATAACTAGTGGATATATTTTCTTGGAATGTGAATGGTATTCGAGCTGTAACGAAAAAAGGTTTTTTTGATTGGATTAAAGATGAAGGACCTGATATTTTAACACTACAGGAAATTAGAATCCAAGAAGAACAAATTTCGAAAAAATTACAAAATATTGACTCATACTATTCATACTTTAATTATGGAAAAAGAAAAGGATACAGTGGAGTTGCACTTTATTCTAAATTAGAACCTAATAAAGTTGAAAACGGTTTGGGAATTAAAAGATTTGATCAAGAAGGTCGAGTTATCAAAGCTTTCTATGATGACTTTGTTTTAATGGGAATATATTTTCCTAATGGGAAGAGAAGTAAAGAGAGATTAAACTATAAACTGGACTTCTATGATGAAGTTTTACAACAAGCTGAAGACTTAAAGGAAAAAGGATACAGTATTATTATAAGTGGAGATTATAATACTGCACATAAAGAGATTGACCTTATAAATCCGGAACAAAATAAAAATGTTTCTGGATTTTTACCTATTGAAAGAAAATGGCTGGATAAGTTAACTAATCATGGATATGTTGATACTTTTAGATATTTTAATCCAAAAAAAGAAAAGTACAGTTGGTGGAGTTATCGAACAAGGGCTAGAGAAAGAAACGCAGGTTGGAGAATAGATTATAATTTCGTGAGTGAAGATCTTTTAGATAATCTTAAAGAGGCAGTCATCCATGAAGATGTAATGGGTTCAGATCACTGCCCTATTTCTATTACTCTGGATCTTTAATAGCAACATAGATATCAACATCAGAATTTTCATCAGCAGAGAAATCAATATTAAATACTTCCAAATTATCTCCCTTTTTATTTTCATCATATTCTGATTCTGGCAGCCATTCATTATAGATATAACTATAAGTTTTATCTATGCTTTTTAATTTACCCTGATGAGTAAAAACTGCATATTTAGAACCATTTATCATTTTAGGTATCATACCTTTAGGTATTTCTGCTAGACTACTTACCTCTACACTAGCTATGTAAGCAAACCTATTAGGATAATTCTTTCTTTGATCATAGACCCCGACCATTTTGGTTGGGTTTTTCTTGTTTTGTACCTTATCAACTCTTGGTCTAAATTCATTCCAGAGTTCAATCACTACTTGATGATTTGCATTGTCTTCTGTTGTAGTTAAACAGTCCATTCCTATTACTGTAAATCGATTTTTTTCAATAATTTTTGGTTGCATCATTTTCCTCCCAGAGATATATTATATTACTATTATATTACTTATCAGCAAGATTTTCAAACAAAACTAAGATCTAAATTTTTATAAAGTATTTAATTTAAAAATCATTCAAATGATTTTTATGGAAGAATTATTAATATTATAAAGGAAAATACAGTTTTATATCTAAATATAGTTTATAAGTATAAAAAATAGGACAATTAATTATTAATCAGTAAATAATTGATAATAATTATCAATTATGATATAATATAGGAAATTAAGGAAAGCTATGATTGTTACTCCATAAATGGACACCTGGGAGTAACAGGAGCGATTGGTGTAACCGGCCGAGAGGCTGGTTTTTTTGTATTTATGCGGCCAGAAAGGAAAAAACTATGATAATAAAATTCTTGCGTGAATCTAAAAAAGAAAATGGATATGTGTTAGTAACTACTATGATTGCTATTATCTTTGTTTCATTAATAGGTGCAGCTCTTTTAAGATTAGCATATTCAGACTATATAAATACTAACTTTCATGTAAGACATAAAAAAGCTTATTATATAGCTAGAGCTGGGGCTGAAGCTGTTGGTAGTTGGATACAAAATTCGGATAATAATATAGATGATTTAATTGCAGATGGCAGTACTATAGTTTCTGATGAGATTGACTTGGGTGATGGCAGTTATATTGTTACTCTTGATAGATTAGGTAAAACATATACAATAACTTCTCAAGGTACAGTTAAAGATGTTGACACTAGTATAGAGCTTGAATTAAAAGAAAAACAAGGTTTTAATATAGATCATACAGTTTTTGCTGATCAAGGCCTTGATATAGGAGATATTTTTAAGGGGAATAATGATTATGATGGTAAAGTTGTAACATTTGGTACAAATTTAGAGTTTGATGATGAGAATGTGTCAGTTGATGAGAATGTACTTGGCAAAGTAGATATAGACTATAATTTAGGTTATACTTATAAATTACCTGATTTTCCTGAGGAAGACTTTATTGAAAATGGTTATGATATTTATAATAATGATACAATAATTTCATCCGACTATCCTAATAATAGATTTGATTACGATCATCTAAATATAAAAAAAGATAAAGTAACAATTATTAATATGGGTGATAATGATTTTAATATTTATTTAAATGAACTTACACTTGGTGGAGAAATCAATATTGATCTTCGAGGAGAAGGTAAAGTTAATATTTATGTAAAAGAAAATTTAGATGCTAAGGGAAATTATTCAGTTAATGAAGATGGTAATAAATATGATGTTAATATTTATCACTATGGAAATGATAAAATACATCCTGCAGCTAAAAGTGTTATGAATGCTGGATTATATACTCAATCAACAGATTTAGATTTTACTGGGAATAGTCTTGTCTATGGTAATTTATTCGTATATCAACCAGCAGAAATAAAGTTTTCTGGTAACGGAAGTGGAGTTGAAAATATTGTTTTTGCTCCATATAGTAATGGAAAATTGACTGGTAATTCAGATTTTAATGGAGCTGTAATTCTTAATTCTGTAGAAATAACGGGTAGTGCAATGATATATGGCGATCCTGATAATATAGGATTACCAATTTCTACTGATAAAGAATTTGAAAGAACTTGGAGTGATGGATAAATGAAATTATTTAGAGATGAATCTGGGTTTACGTTAGTAGAAATACTTGTCTCTTTAGTAATAATATCAATTTTAGTAAGTGCCTTTTCTATAGCATTTCTTAATAGTAATAAAAGTATTAGGGTTTCCAAAAGTAAAAGTGAAGCATTTTCTGATGGTCAAGAAATATTAATTCAAGCTTTAGGTGATAGCAGTTATGAACCATCTGAAGTAACAGTAACAAAAGATACAACTAAGACTATTACTTTTGGTGGTACTAGTATTGATGTACAAGTAGATGAAGTAGAGGTTACTACACAATATAAGGGATTTAACAATCAAGACCAGGATATTAAAGTTAAATCATATCGAATAATAGAGTAAAATGAAAAGGTGAATAATATGAAAAAATACGAAATAAAAAATGAAAAAAACAATAGTGGTTTCACCTTAATTGAATTAATTGTGACTGTTGCTATAACTGGTTTAGTATTTGTTTTAGTATTGTCTTTTTTTAGTCCTAGAATATCATTGTATAATCGAGCCAGTAGTGAAGCAAGGATTAATTCAGAACTAAATCTTATAAATACTAAGATTCACTCTAAGTTAATAAATGCTTCAGAAATAGAACTTTTAGATAGTAAACCGACTACATTTACTAGTGGATATAAGTATTATTATATAAATAATAACAATCAAGTAGTGTTTGTTGATGGTTCGGGAAGTCAAAATATTTTAAACAATAAATTAAAATTTGATACTTTCAATGTTTCATTATATAAGAGACCTGATGAACAAAATTATATTGAAATACAAACTGAAGCTGTGTATGATGAAGCAGATCATAATATGGATTTTGATATTTTACTAAATAACGTTTATGAAATGGATCAAAAACTAGATAGTGTTGCTTTAAAGTTTAAATAAACAAATAAATATAAAAGAACACCCTTCCAAATCAATGGAAGGGTGTTTTTAATTGAACTTATTCTAAAAATTTTGATACAAATGGTGAAGTACGACCACCTTGTCGTTTTAAATGCCCTGATGGACCTTCACCTAAGAATTCAGAGAACCATGCTTCATGTTGAATCTCTTCATTTAAAATAGCTTGTGCTAAATCATAAGTTCTGTGATCTTTTCCAGCTGTCATATTACAAATTTCTGTATATCCTCTTACAGCACATCTTTCTGCTTCAACTAACACCTTTAATATCTCTGTTGCATTATTTTTATCTTTAGGTAGTTTAGCAGGAGGACAAGCTGAGATATCATGGAATTCTTTCATATCATTTGGGATTCTACCATCTAATTCATAAATTCGAGGTAGCAATGCTTCAAAGTGATTCCTATCCTCAATACGTGCAGATTCTGCAATCTCTTTAATACCTTCCCCTTCTAATCCAATCAAATTAAATCTTAGACTTGTATAGTAATAAAAAGTTGTAAGTTCAGCTGAAGCATTTTTAACAAGTAATTCAACTAATTTATCAACATCAACACCAGCATTTTCAACCATTTCACGTGTAACTTTAGCCATTAATTAACACACTCCTTTTCTTATCAGTTACTATTATTATTGAACAAAAATATATTTTATCCTTTTTATGTACAAATAATAAATTTCATATTATTATTATTATAAATAAATTCTAATTTAAACAATTTTACTATAAAAATATTCATTATAAGCGACATATTTCTTTTTAACAACTGATAATTAAAGGGTATTACGAGAATGTTATTGAATAAGTATCTTACTGCATAAAAACTATAAATAAATAAAATAATGGACAATTATTTTCCTGTAAAAAAATATATTACAAACTATACAAAAAAATAGGTTTAATATTTTAAAATAATTTGATAATAATTAATAAATTTTTAACTGCATTTAAGAGTTATACTTCCAGTGATGGTAAAAGATTTAAAAAGAGATTCTGGAATAAATAATAAAGTCTTAAAACAAGATAGTTTTATCAATAAGGATGGGTATTGTATCTCTTTAAAACACTAAAAAATTAAATAGATACACTGATACAAGATACAGGTCTAATGGTAATGAATAGAGCTTTGGTTTTTATGACTATTTGCAAGAAAGTTGCAAATTACAATTTTGCACCAATAAAAAAAACCGTCATATTAGGTCAGGAGGGTTATAATTAAAAAATATAAAATAAGAGGATTAGTATTTATTTTAGTTTTATTTTTTGCCATAGGTTTTACAATAGACGTAGTGAACGCTGGAATTATAAATCTAAAAGATGGTTTTTATGTATATAGTCCAAAAAAAGAAATAAGCTTAAAAAAAATACAGTATAATTTTAAGCCAAAAAAAGATATCATACATCCTTTGGCTAGGATAATTTTTAACTCTACGGTTGAAACAGATAGGTTTCAGACTTACCACTGGTATAGCGCAACACCTGAAAACCCTAACCTTTCACATAACGGTAAGTATTTTGTTTGGGAAACAAACTTTTTAACTGTTAGCAAAAACAGGAGAGTTTTTGATAAAAAAGTTAATGTGGCAAAACTATTAGTTAATGAATTACCAAGATATATTTCTGATGAAAATACAGCCAAAAAAATTTACTATTTAATAACGGTTGGTCAACTTTATAATGTAATCGATAATAATATAACCAGTAAAAAAAATGGTTATCCAAGATATGTTGTTTTAGATTTAAATTATGAATTTTAATAGATTACATAAATAAAAAAATCATGCCATATTAATTAATTGGTTTAAGTCTTCACGATTTTGTTCGCTTCTACAAACCTGATCTATTATTTTATTAAACTTTGCAATAATATGAAACTTATCAAAAACAATTACTGTATGGGGACACCATTTCTTTATTGATTTAATATATGGATCCCACATTTCCATAGTTACTGCTTTGATGTTTAAAAGATCTTTTTAGGTCATATTCTTAAAAAATTCATCTAAAGTTTCAGCTTGTCTATCTTTACCACACCAGATTACACACTCGGTAATAAAATCTAAAACAACTGTCATATATTTATGATGTTTGCCAATGGAAATTTCATCGATAGCAATATAACCAGAATTAGTATAGTCCGTTTCGCCAAATTTTTCTTCTGAAAATGTTTTATCTATTTCTTTGACTGTTTTCCAATCAAGGTTAAAATGCTTAGCAGCTTGGTCTATTGGCATTAAACAACAAAGTTTATGTATATAACGGGCCATTCTATTTGTTACATTAGGTCCACCAGAGTCAGTAATTTCTAATTCTTCAACTCTAATATTACCGCAAGAAGGACAGTAAACTTTGCGATAGTTTTGGATGATAAAATCGGGATTATTACCAAAATTTAAATCTCTTAAAGTTCTATGGTGATGTGAATGAACTCCATCAGCTTTGCTTCCACATTTGTGACAGATCAGTTTATATCTTTGATCAGGACTAACTGTAGTAAAAAGGGGAATAAAGATGATATACTAAAATTGGACATGAGTGAAGACCTCCTCTTGTATTTATTCAGGATAAATAAATATTAGAGGTCTTAAAGCTTATGTCCTCTTTTTTTATTTAATTTTTACCAACGGATATGGAGAAGATCCAATTATATTTATAATAATAGATTTTCTTATTATTGGTGGAAGGAAAAGATATAAAAAGTAGTAGCTAAGTTACAATAATTTTAATATCTTGAATGGAAAATAATTATAGAGGAGAGAGAGCCAAAACATTTAAACCCTTCACATTTTAAATAGAAGGATTTATTTCATTTTTATTATCTTACTTAAAAACTTTTGAGAAGTTAAAAAACCTCTTGTTAAAGCAATATTAAAGTTCTCTAATGATTGCATCCCTAACATTCCAAGTTGTGAAATTCTTCTAGAAGGAGCGATATATGATTTACTTTTTTTGATTAGGGTTCTAATAGGAAGTTGATCTGAAATTTCTACTTGAGATAAAAACCCTAAAGATGATAATCTAATAATTCCTGTTATTAAGAATATGAACTTCAATCCTTTAATAGATATGAATCCAAGATTTATTTCGAAATCAGATATTAATGTAACAATATATCCACCCAAAATTGGAGAAAGTGAAGCAGCAAGACCAGTTACAGCAGCAAATATAGCAAAATATACTGACTTATAATCTTTATTAACTAACTGCATTAATAAAAGTGATGTTGCTAAACCAATACCGGACCATACAACTCCCGCAAAAAAGTGAACAAGCCATAATACAGTATAATTATTGGGTGAACTAAACATCCATAGTAGTGGTGTAATACCAGCTCCTAAAGAAGTGATATATAATATAGTTTTTGTACCTATTCTATCAATAAAGTTTCCCCAAAACTGCATTCCAAGTGCATTTGTTAAACCACTAATCACAGCAAATATTGCAATTTGAGAAAAGTTGATATTAAGAGTTCCAATCATATAAACATTAAAGAATGGACTGGCTATTCCAACTGCAAAAGCCCAAAATATACCAAAGTATAAAAATTTACGAAATCTTTGATCTTTAAATGGTAATTTCAAAGATTTTATAAATGATTCTTTTATATAATGATTATCTTTCTTTTTATTTTTTTCTGAAGTTAAACTCAACATTTTCAGTGATAAAAATCCAAACATAACTCCTATAAGAATTAATAATGAAAAGCCCCATGTATTTAAAGTGGGGAAATAACCTTCCCAAAGATCAAGGAAATATCCACCTATAAGTCCAGAAAGGATACCTGCAATCCCCATTATCATATTACGGTTTCCAAAAAACTTTCCACGTTCGGTTTCAATTATTAATTCACTTATCCAAGACATCCAGGAAACACTAGATATAGCAGATGTTATTCCAACTAAAGCAATACCTATTAAAAACATTAATATAATAGTATTGTTTTCAATATTAAACAAAACAGTAAATAGTGGTAAAAAAGCTATAAGAATCCATATAATTCTATGAGTAAATACACTATAGATACAGATCTTTTTTGCCCCTCCTGTTTTTTCTATAAAATATGAGCCAACTATTTGAAATAGATTGGCAAAAGCAGCTAGTGAAGCCATAATACCGATCTGAAAGTTATTTAAACCTAAAGAAAGGGCAAAACCAGTCAGGAAGGCCCCAAAGGTCATAGTAGTCATTATATTACTATAGATTCCATCAAGTTTTGATAGTTTCATATTCTTTTTTAATTCAAGAAAATTATCATGACTAGTATGTTCAGACATACTATATTCCTCCTAAAATAATGGTATGATTTTGTTCAATATAGTTTGTAGTTGAATACTACTAGGGAGGTATCTTACGGTGTCCATCAAACACTTAGTCCCGAAAATAGCTTATTTGTGTAGATATTGCTTAGACTAATCTCCTACCACTGCATATGACTTTTTTTAAGATTCCTCTAAATCATATTTTTGATTTAAAGGCTAGTTGACAGGAATTAATTATGTATATAGCTATTTGTAAATAGACTCAAAGTGATATGATAAAATTATTCTATATTTTTTAAAATCCTATATATCTATCACATATAATAAAATGGTGCGAAAGAAGGGATTCGAACCCCTATGTCTTGCGACACATGACCCTGAACCATGCGCGTCTGCCAGTTCCGCCACTTTCGCACTCTCTATATATTCTACCCAATTATTTTTTAAAAGTCAATCAATTTGTTTTGGGTCTAATGCATCTCTAAGAGCATCACCTAATAAGTTAAAACTCATGACAGTAATAATTATAGCCAGCCCAGAAAACATTGAGATCCAGGGTGCTTGTATTAAGTACTCTTGACCTCTTTTAAGCATGGTTCCCCAGCTTGATAGAGGTGGTTGTACTCCTAACCCTAAAAAGCTTAAACTAGCCACTAAAAGGATAGCTTGTCCGATTCTTAATGTCCCTATAACAATAATAGGGGAGACTACATTAGGTAAAATATGGTTTTTTATAACCCGAAAATCACTACTTCCCAATGCTTTAGCAGCATTTACATACTCTTTTTCTTTAACAGAAAGTACTGATGATCTTGTAATCCTTGCAAAGTTGATTAAACCGGTTAGACCAACAGCAATAATCACATTAATAATATCTTTACCTAATGCTGCAATAATAGCTAAGGCAAGCAAGATAAAGGGTATAGAATTCCAGGTTTCAACTAATCTCATAACAAGGTTATCAACTTTTCCACCATAAAAACCTGCAATTAAACCTAATGAGATACCGATAAATGCATTTAGAAAGACCGAAGCAAATGCTACTCCCAGGGCAACCCTACTTCCATAGATGACCCTTGATAGAATATCTCGACCAAAGTCATCTGTTCCCATAGGATGAGTTAAATTAGGGGCTGAAGCACTCATGTTAGCATAGTCAATCTCATCTGGTTCAAATGGTGCAACAAAAGGAGCACATAAAGCCAGATAAATTATGATAAAAATCATAATAGTTCCAGCAACTCCACCCTTATTTTTTATAAATTCCCGGTAGGACTTATATAATATTTCTTTTTGTTTAAAATAAGAAAAGATATCAGGTTTAAATACAATTAATAATAAAAGTATTAAAACAAAGATTGAAAAAACAGTTGCAATCTTGATCTGTAATGAATTCCAAAACTTATTTTTAACTATCCAGTTATTATACAACACATATATTTTTGCAATTAATAATATGAGAGGGATAATCTTTTTTTTCATTTCTTTGCCCCCTAACTGTAACTAATTTGTGGGTCTATAAACACATATAAAATATCAATAAATAAGTTTGTAAGTACATAAAGAAAAGATAAAACAAGTATTGTACCAAATACTAAGGGTTGGTCACGGTAAGAAACAGCCTTAACAGCCAATCTACCAATCCCAGGCCATGCAAATACTGTTTCCGTTAATATAGCACCACCAAAAAGTGTTGCCATTTGGTTACCAATATTAGTAATTACAGGTATCATTGCATTTTTAAAGGCATGTTTATTGATTACAATCTTTTCTTTTAATCCTTTAGCCCGAGCAGTCCTTATATAGTCTTCCTGTAATATATCCAGCATTGAAGAACGGGTTAACCTGCTTGTTGAAGCAATCAAAATTGAGCTTAAAGAAACGGCAGGCAGTATAATATGTCTCCAGCCTTGAACTGTTAAAAGAGAACCTCCATAACCTGAAGAGGGTAATAAATTAAAGTTAACAGAGAATATGTAGATTAAAATTATTCCTGTAAAAAAGACCGGTACTGAAATACCTAAGGTTGCTAACATCATGCTAAAGTAATCAAAGAAAGAGTTTTTCTTTACTGCAGCAACAATTCCGATTGGAATAGCAAGCACTACAGCAATAACCAGGGAAGTTAACCCAAGTTCAATTGTTGCTTTCAATTTATCTAAAATAATTGATATTACAGTCACCCTATAATAAATAGATTCAAGGTTTCCTGTAATAAAGTTTTTCATCAGCAGATAATACTGTGTATAAATAGGTTTATTTAAACCAAATCTTTCATTTAAGGTATCTACAGCTTCCTGGGAAGCTTTAGGACCTAAAAGAACAGAAGCTGGATCACCTGGTATTAACTGCATAATACCAAATAGTATTAATGAAACACCTATTAAAACTGGAATAATCCAGAGTAATCTTTTAATAATATAGCCAAACATAAAGTTACCTCCCATCATCCTTATATAAGGAAAAACAGGGGTATTACCCCCTGTTTTAATACTTACATTAAATTAAACATTATACATTATATATTTTTTTTAATTTTCAAGATAAACATTAGCTTCTGGAGTTACAAGTGGTATAATAACCGGATTACCAGGTTGTAGATCCATTACACTGTTGTTCATTACATAGATTTGATTAATGTGTGCAACCGGTACTAATACCTTATCTTCACCTAATGTTTTTCTTAATACATTACTGTACATTTTTTCTCTCACACTTTGTTCTGTACTAGTTCTAGCTTTAGTTAACCATTCGTCAACCAGATCATTTTCATAGAATGACTTATTTAATGATCCATCAGATTTAAACCAGCGATATAACCAATACTCTGGATCAGGATCAGATACAAAGCTTAACATATATACTCCAATTTCTCCGGCATTTAATTTATCCCACATTGCACCAAACTCCATCACCTGTGCATTGGCATTAAAACCAGCCTGTCTTAGTGAAGTAACTAAAGCCTCCACAACCTTTACTCTTGCGTTATCAGAACTTGGAACATAAATATCAACAGTAAAGTCATCATCAATAATTCCTTCATCCTTTAGTTCTTGTAATTTAACTCTAGCTTGTTCAGGATTAAAGTTTACTCTTTGTTCTTTTAAATAATCTCTTTCATCTGGCCAAAGTGTTGGAGGTACAAATGAATAAGCTGTAACTCCTTTTGCTCCATAGATTTGAGGAGCAATCTGTTCAATTGTTGGACTGGCCATTAAGAAAGCTTCTCTGAACTTCTGGTTATTGAAGGGAGCCATCTTATCATTAAACCCGAAGAAATGTACTCCACCACCAGGAGCTGATTTAACCTGGAATTGAGAATTATCTTTAAAGTTTTCTAACTGACCGACATCTAAATTAACTGCTACATCGATACCACCACTACGTAGTTCCATGGCTTGAACAGAAGATTCAGGGATTGGTCTAATAATTACTCTACTTAACTTAGGATCTTTCATCCAGTAAGTTTCATTTGCTGTTAATACTATTCTAGTATCAGGCACCCATTCTTCTAATTTAAATGGACCTGCTCCGATTGGATTACGTGAAAATTGATCTGCTCCAACCTCTTGTACATAATCCTTAGGAACAATACCAAAGGTCATTGCCAAAAGGAAAGAGGCGTTTGGTTCAGATAGTACAAACTTAACTGTATAGTCATCAATTACTTCAATTCTATCAATTATTGATACTTTACCTCTAAGACCAGAACCATTTTTTTGATCTAAGATTCTTTCATAAGTAAACTTAACATCTTCAGCGGTTAAAACTTCACCATTGTGAAATTCAATTCCTTGTTGAAGATGGAAAGTATAAGCTTTAGAATCTTCTGAGACTTCCCAGTTAAAAGAAATACCTGGTACTATTTTGTTGTTTTTACCATATTCAACTAATCCGTCAAAGATTAAACTATTAACCCTTTCATTAACAGAAATATCTGCAAATCCGGGATCTAAACTGCTTACATCAGCTTCAAAACCGATTACAAGTGTTTGTTCATCTTCTTGTGCAAATACTCCAGCTGAGAAAAGTCCAACTAAAAGTAATGTTATTAATAATGTAGAAAATAATTTTTTATTCATTTTTAAAATCCTCCTTATATTGTCTTGATCTTCGTTCTTTTAATAAACTCTTTGAAAATATTTAACTGTTTTGGATAGTATTGAAACATAATTTCGGGATGCCATTGGACAGCCCATACATTTTCATGTTCAGTACTTTCAAATCCTTCCATGATTCCATCAGGACTATAGGCAGTTTTTTTTAGCCCACTGCCCAGCTTGTCAACTGCTTGATGGTGAAAACTGTTGACCTCAATTTCTTTATGGTTAAAGATATCAAATAAGATACTTTTCTTTTCAATCTCTACAGGGTGAATCTTTTTATACTTAGGCAACTTACCCCCGAAATGAAGGTAATCAGTAGCTACATCTTTTTCAATATCTTGATAAAGTGTACCACCAAAATATACATTCATAAGCTGAAAACCCCGACAAATCCCCAAAACTGACTTACCTTTTTTTAAGGCTAAATCAATTAACTTTAGTTCCTGTCTATCTCTTATTGTATCTAAAAACTTAACCTTTTTGTATGCATACTTATTATAATTCACAGGATCAATATCATATCCACCTGTTAATACTATACCATCAGCTAATTTTACTAATTCTTCCAATAATGAGTCTATTTTTGACTCATCTCTAACCTGTGGTGTAACTATTGGCAGTCCTCCACCTTCAATAACACCATTTACATAGTTTTGGGATACCATCCCATAATCAAAAGCACTTAACATCTCAAAGTTTCTACCCAAATTATATCCTTCTCTTAAAAATGAAGATACTAATATCTTAGGTCTCATCTTTCCACCATCCTAATTCATAAACTTATCCAATTTTAAGTTGACAGATTTGTCTAATTTTAATAAGATTAATACGTGACTTGAATGCTAATGTATTCATTATATCAGCTAACATTAAAACAAGCAACCCAAATAATCATATGTTCATTTTTGATATAATTTATATTAAAGGAAGGAAATTTATAAATATTCAAGAATACATAATTAGTAAATTATTAAAAATAGGGGGATAATAATGTCTAAAATTATTGATGGTAAACAAATAGCAAAAAACATAAGAATGGAATTAAAAGAAGAAATTAAAGACTTAAAAGCCGAAGGTAGGGTACCTGGTTTAACTGTTGTAATGGTAGGAAACAACCCTGCTTCAGAAACATATGTAAGTATGAAAGAAAAGGCTGCACAAGAAATTGGTATCAAGTCAGAATTAATAAAAAAAGACAAAGAAATTACAGAAAAACAACTACTAGATTTAATTGAAGATCTAAACAATGATTCGACTGTCGACGGTATACTAGTTCAGCTGCCTTTACCTGATCATATTGATGAGAAAAAGGTTATTGAATCCATTGTGGCCGATAAAGATGTAGATGGGTTTCATCCAATCAATACCGGTAGATTATTCAGTGGACAGGAAGATGCATTAAGATATGAAGCCTGTACTCCACTTGGGATAATCAGACTAATGGAAAGAGAAGGTATTGAAATAGATGGTAAAAATGCTACAATTGTTGGAAGAAGTAATATTGTTGGTAAACCAATCGCACATCTTCTATTAGAAAGACATGCTACAGTAACAATCTGTCATTCACATACCAAAGATTTAAAAGCAGAAACAAAAAGAGCAGATATTGTCGTAGCTGCAGTAGGTAGACCTGAAATGATTACAGGAGATATGTTAAAAGAAGGTGCAGTTGTTATAGATGTTGGTATTAACAGAGTAGATGGAAAACTACTCGGAGATGTTGAGTTTGAATCAGCTAAAGAAGTAGCTTCAAAAATTACTCCTGTACCTGGTGGAGTTGGCCCAATGACAATAGCAATGTTAATGGAAAATACTGTTAAGGCCAGAAAGTACCATGGAGTATAAAATAGATAACATATATTCTGTTTCACAGATTAGTAGTTACTTAGAAGCACTTTTTAGTACAGATGATGTTCTACAAGATCTCTGGGTAAAAGGAGAAGTCTCTAACTTCTATAAAGCAAATTCAGGACATCTGTACTTTACAGTAAAAGATGAAAACTCCCAGCTTAAAACTGTTATGTTTAGATCAAGGAGCTCTAAACTTGACTTTGAACTAGAAGATGGAATGGAGATAGCAGTTCACGGCTATATTAATGTATATAAGGTAAGGGGAGAATACCAGCTTTATGCCGATCAGATTGTACCGGAAGGTAAGGGAACCCTTTATGAACAGTTTGAAAAGTTAAAACAAAAGTTAAAAGAAGAAGGGCTTTTCAAAGAAGAGAATAAAAAAAGGATTCCTTTAATACCTAAAAAGATCGGGATTGTTACATCACCAACCGGTGCTGCAATAAGAGATATGCTCTCTGTTGTAAATAGAAGGTTTAAAAATGTATCAATATTAGTTGTGCCTTCCTTAGTCCAGGGAGATAAAGCTGCTAAACAGATTGTGGAAGGTATCAACTACTTAAACAAAAGAGATGATATTGATCTAATAATTGTAAGTAGGGGTGGAGGTTCAATTGAGGACCTCTGGCCTTTTAATGAAGAGGTTGTTGCCCGGGCAATTTATGGTTCGAAAGTTCCAGTAATCAGTGGAGTTGGACATGAAACCGATTTTACAATTGCTGACTTTGTTGCAGACTTAAGAGCACCTACTCCTTCAGCAGCTGCAGAACTTGCAATTGCAAACAGGGAAGAAATTGAAACAAGCCTTGATAATCTAGCAAAAAGACTTCTACATAATCAAAAATCAAGAATTACAAATGCAAAAGATAAGTTAAGTTCAATTGCAAGACGCAGAATATTTCAAAAACCGGAAGAACTTTTTGTTGATAAGATGCAGAGGTTAGATGAACTTATTCAGAACTTAAAGTGGAATATGGAAAAGTCTTTAAATAAGAGTAAAGAGAAGTTTAATATTTTAAATAGTAAGCTTGATACTTTAAGCCCTCTAAAAACAATAAAAAGGGGTTATAGTATTACTTATGACAAAGATTTTAATCCAATAACAGATATAAAGAAAGTTAAAAAGGGACAGGTTATCAATACAACAGTAATTAATGGTCAATTTGAAAGTGAAGTCAAAAACATCAAAGAAGACGGTGGTTTAGATGAGTAAAGAAATTAAAGATTTAAGTTTTGAAAAAGCAATTGAAGAACTAGAAGAAATAGTTAATAAGCTAGAAGAAGGTGGCTTATCTCTAGAAGACTCTTTAGATAAGTTCAGCCGTGGTATAAAACTGATCAAATACTGTAATGAAAAGTTAAATGAAACAGAAGAAAAAATTGAAGTGCTGATTAAAGAAGATGATCAACTACAAAGAATAGTTAACTTTGAAGAAGAATTTGGCCAATAATATCTCATAAGAAGACGGAGGTTATGTAAATGGAATTATTAGAGTCTTTAGCAAAAGATCGGAGTAATTTAATAAAGGCTATCCAGATGGTTCAAAAGGAAAAAGGATTTGTTTCTGATCAATCTATTAAAAATATATCTAAATTTTTTAATATACCAACAGTTGAAGTAGAAGGGGTTTTAAGTTTTTACGCTCAGTTTAAAAGAACTGCACCTGGTGAGTATAAGATAGCTGTTTGTGATGGAACTGCTTGTCATATTAAAGGTTCAAGCAGAGTTAAAAACTGGGTTGTAGAAGAATTAGGAATTGATGATGGTGAAACAACTGAAGATGGTCTTTTTTCTATGGAAACAGTTGCTTGTTTGGGCTGCTGCAGTTTAGCACCTGTTGTTAGTATAAACGGTAAAGTGTATGGAAAACTAGATCGCAAGTCACTTCTTAAAATAATCAAGGACTACAAAAATAGAGGTGAAGCCCAATGATTAAGCGAATAAAAGTAGGAATGGCCAGCTGTGGTATTGCCGCAGGGGCAGATGAAGTTAAAAATTATTTAAAAAAAGAACTTAAAGATAAAGATATTGAACTATTAGATGTAGGTTGTATCGGGCACTGTTATGCTGAACCGATCGTAGAAGTTGAAACAGACAGTGGATCAGTATTTTTTGAAAATGTTGAACCTACTGAAGAGTACTTAGAAAAGATTTTAGAGCTTGATGATACTACAACGATGACTTTTAGAGAAAAAAGAACCGATCTTGAAAAAATTAAGGTTACAAAATTAGCGGGAAGAATTGATCCGATATCTTTAGAAGAATACATAGAAAATGGTGGTTATGAAAGTTTAAACAAAACTGCTGAGCTGGAATCAACTGAGATTGTTGAAGAAGTTAAAAAAGCAGGTCTTAGAGGGCGAGGTGGAGGAGGATTTCCAACCGGCCTTAAATGGAGTTTTCTAGCAGGCAAAGAAGCTGAAAAAAAGATTTTAATCTGTAATGCTGATGAAGGTGACCCTGGTGCATTTATGGATCGTTCAATGATGGAATCAGTTCCTCATCAGGTAATTGAAGGTATGTTAATAGCAGCTTTAGCTACTGGAGCAACAGAACTTTTCATCTATGCAAGAGCAGAGTATCCATTAGCTGTAAAGAACTTAAATATTGCTATTGAACAGGTTTATGAAAATGAAATTAACACAATCAATGGTAAAACAATAGATATTACTGTAAAAGAAGGTGCAGGAGCCTTTGTATGTGGTGAAGAAACCGCTATGATTCATTCCTTAGAAGGTGGAAGGGGTAATCCACGCTTTAGACCTCCTTATCCAACAGATGAGGGATATAAAGGATATCCGACCTTAATAAATAATGTTGAATCATTTGCAAATGTTCCGATTATATTTGAGGAAGGTGGAGAAAAGTATGCTGAGTTAGGTACCGAAAACTCAAAAGGTACTAAACTCTTTGCTTTAGCTGGTGACTTAAAGTATGCCGGATTAGTAGAAGTTCCGATGGGGCTTACGATCGGTGAAGTTGTCTATGATATCGGGGGAGCAACCAGAGGTGAAGTAAAGGCAGTACAGATTGGTGGACCTTCAGGTGGATGTATTCCTGCTGAACACTTTGATGTACCAATTGATTATGATTCCTTAGAATCACTGGGAGCAATCATGGGTTCTGGTGGTTTAATAGTTATCGGTAAGGACAGATGTATGGTAGAAACTGCCCGTTACTTTTTAGAGTTTACAACTATAGAAAGCTGTGGCAAATGTACTTTCTGTAGAATAGGTACTAAGAGATTACTTGAAGTATTAGAAAGGATAACTGTTGGAGAGGGAACTTTAGAAGATATTGATTTCCTAGAAGAACTTGCACCAAAAGTAATTGATGCATCACTTTGTGGATTAGGTCAAACTGCTCCAAATCCAGTACTATCAACCTTAAGATACTTCAAAGATGAATATCTAGCACATGTTGAAGATAAACACTGTCCAGCTTTACAGTGTAATGATTTAGTAGACATCTATCTTGACCAAGAGACCTGTATTGAATGTGGTCAGTGTATTAGAAACTGTCCAGTAGATGCAATTTCTGATGACTTTGTAGTAGATAATGAAGTATGTACAAGGTGTAATACCTGTATAGAAGTCTGTCCAGTAGATGCAATAAGTCGTGTTAAGAGGGGTGAAATCAATGGCTAAAGTGAATATTAAAATAGACGGAAAAGAAGTTCAAGCTGACCAAAATAAAACAATATTAGAAGTTGCAGAAGAAAACGGTATTTCAATACCTACCCTTTGTTACCATGAACAGTTATCAAAGACAACTTCATGTTATCTATGTATGGTTAAAGATAAAAAGACTGGAAACTATATACCAAGTTGTTCTGCAGATATAGCTGAAGGAATGGATATTGAAGCAACCAGTGATGATATATATGATATGAGGCAGACTGCCTTAAACTTACTGTTATCAGAACACTCCGGTGACTGTGAAGCACCCTGTACAATGGCCTGCCCAGCCGGTATTCAAATCGAAGAATACTTAAGAGCAGCCCAGAAAGGTGACTTTTTAGAAACCTTAAAGATTATTAAAGATAAACTTCCTTTACCAATGTCAATTGGTAGAGTATGTCCTAGATTTTGTGAACAGGACTGCCGCCGTAATGTAATAGACAATGATGCAGTAAATATTAATGATGTAAAAAGATATGCTGCTGACTTGCATTATGAAGACTACTTAGAAGAGCTACCTGAACTAACTGATAAAAAGGTAGCAATTGTCGGGGCAGGACCTGCGGGTTTTACAGTGGCATACTATCTAAGATTAAAGGGAATTAAAAGTGATATTTATGATAAAATGCCTAAACCAGGTGGTATGTTAAGGTATGGAATACCTGAATACAGACTACCTAAAGATATCTTAGATACAGAGCTAGCTCATTTTGAAAAGATGGGTGGAATAAATGTTTATTGTAATAAGGAACTTGGTAAAGATATTGAGTTAGAGCAGCTTAAAGAAGACTATGATGCTGTAACGGTAGCTATAGGAAGCTGGACTTCGCGTTCAATGCGTACAGAAGGTGAACAATTAGCTATTGGTGGTATAGATTACTTAGAAGAAATAGCATTAAATGGCTGGTCTGGTAATGATAAAGATCCGGGAGAAACATTAATTATCGGTGGTGGAAACACTGCAATGGACTGTGCAAGGACTTCAGTACGTTTAACCGATAAACCGGTAAGAGTACTTTACCGCAGGACTGAAAAACAGATGCCTGCTGATGAAATAGAGTTAGTTGAAGCTAATGAAGAAAATGTACAGTTTGAGTATTTAACTCAACCTGTTAGTTTAAGAGAAGAAAATGGCAAAAAGATATTAACCTGTGTAAAAATGGAGTTGGGTGAAAAAGATGCTTCTGGCAGAAGAAAACCAATTCCAATTGAGGGCAGTGAATTTGAAATAGAGGCTGATACTGTAATTGCTGCAATCGGTCAAAGTACAGATGTTCCGGGAAATATCCCAACAAATAGTTGGGGTGATATTGATGCTTCCGATGAAAACTACTTAGTAGTAGACAATGTATTTTCAGCAGGAGACTGTGTTACAGGACCTGCAACCGTTGTTGAAGCAATTGGTGCTGGCCGTGAAACAGCAAACAGTATCGAAGCCTATTTCAATGGTAAAACATATGAAAAGGACTATATAATCAATGTTTCAAGAGGACACTGGCAGTCCTTAACTGAAGAAGAGTTAGTATTGATAAAAGACCCAGTTAAAAGAGACCGTGCTAACTTAGAATATATTTCAGAAGAAAAAAGAGTATCTTCATTTAAAGAAACAAATAGGACTCTTTCCGTTGAAGAGGTTAAAAAAGAGGCTGGACGCTGTATTGAATGCAGCTGTTCATATAAGGAAGACTGTCAGCTTAAAGACTACTCTGAAGAGTATAAGGCTCATCCTGAAGCAATGGTTGGAGAGAAAATACTCTTTGATTATGATATGAGACATCCTGAAATCATAAGAGATCCGGGTAAATGTGTTAGGTGTGAAGCATGTATCAAGACCTGTAAAGAAGTAGTTAATAAGTATATATTAGAGTTTAAAGACAGAGGATACTATACAAATGTTGGAACAGAGTTTGGCAAACCACTTCCAGTTGACTGTTCAGACTGTGGAGAATGTATTGATATCTGTCCTGTTGGTGCACTTGATTGGAAAAGCAAAAAAAGATAAATATATAATATAAAAGAGAGAAAGGGAACTTTTTCCCTATCTCTCTTTTTAAAACTAAAGGTGATAATAGTGAATAATATAAATAAAGTAATAAATAAAGAAAAAAATATTGTTGATAAAAAGCTTGAAACAATGATTGATGAAATAAGAAAAAGTTCTAGTTCTTCTTTAAACACCATAATTGATTCTATGGAGTATTCAATTAAGGCAGGTGGAAAAAGAATTAGACCTATTTTGACTGTAAAGGTTTCTGAAATGGTAGATGGTAACAAAGAAACTGCCTACAGGATTGGAACTGCCCTAGAACTAATACATACCTATTCCTTAATTCATGATGACTTACCTGCAATGGATGATGATGACTACCGCAGGGGACAGTTAAGTAACCACAAAGTATTTGGGGAGGGAATGGCAGTTTTAGCAGGTGATGGACTATTAACTTTTGCTTTTGAACTTCTATCCAATTTAGAATTAGATAGCAAAAAGGTTTTAAAGGTAATTAATCTAACTGCTAAAAATATAGGCTTTAAGGGTATGGTAGGTGGACAGTCCCTAGATTTAAAGTATGAAGGTGAAAAGATAGATTTAGATACCTTAATTGATATTCACAGTTTAAAGACTGGAGCGTTATTTCAAACAGCTGTATTGGGTGGGGCATACTGTGGTAATCCTACTGATAATGAGCTAATAGCATTAAATAGTTATGCTAAAAACTTAGGATTACTATTTCAAATCACAGATGATATTTTAGATAAAATCAGCAGTACTGAAATCCTTGGTAAAACTGTAGGAAGTGATGAACAGTCCAACAAAAGCACCTATGTTTCATTATTGGGACTAAAAGAAGCTAAGCAAAAAGCATTAGAGTCAGCAGAAGATGCTAAAAATGAATTAAAAATTTTTAAAGACAATGAATTTTTGTCTGAACTAATAGATTATATTTTAAAAAGAAAAAGTTAAATTGAAGGTAAACTTGAGTTATGTTATAATTATTTTGCTTTCAAAATAAATATACAGATAATAGTTGGAAATCTAAATAATTATAATATAATAGAGATTTAAGTTATAGCTGGGGGGAAGTTGAAATGAGTAATTTATTGGATAAAGTATCAAGTCCTAAAGATCTTAAGGGTTTTTCAAACGAAGAATTAGTTGAACTATCAAAAGAAATCAGAGAGTTTTTAATAGAAACCATATCAGAGACCGGTGGACACTTAGCTTCTAATTTAGGTGTTGTTGAACTTTCAGTTGCATTACATTACCATCTAAACAGTCCGGTTGATAAAATAGTTTGGGATGTAGGACATCAAAGCTATACACATAAGATTCTTACCGGACGTAAAGACAAGATGTCTACAATCAGACAAAAAGGTGGTTTAAGCGGTTATCTAAAAAGAAATGAAAGTGAACATGATATTATTGAGGCCGGACATACTTCAACCTCAATATCATCTGCACTTGGACTTGCATTAGCAAGTAAAAAATTAGAAAAAAATGAAAGAATATACTCTGTTATAGGTGATGGTGCTTTAACTGCCGGGATGGCATTTGAAGCATTAAATAATGTTGGTCATCTTAAAGAAAATGTTAATGTAATCTTAAATGATAATAATATGTCGATTTCTCCTAATGTGGGAGCAATATCTAACTACTTAACAAAGGTCAGAACAGATCCGATGGTAAGTAAGTTAAAAGAAGATATTGAGTTTATAATTGAAAAGATACCAAAAATCGGTGTAGGGGTTTCTAAATCTGTAGATAGAATTAAAAAGGGATTAAAGTATGTATTTATTACCGGTATCTTATTTGAAGAGATGGGTTTTACCTATCTGGGACCAATCGATGGTCACAATATGGAAGATTTAATTTTAAACTTTAAAAAAGCTGATGATATTGATGGACCTGTATTACTTCATATCAATACTACAAAGGGTAAAGGATATGACCATGCTGAAGAAAAACCAAGTCAGTATCACGGAGTTAGTCCTTTTGATATAAGTAATGGTCAGTCAAAAAGCTGTAAAACTTATAAAACATACAGTCAGGTGTTTGGTAATACAGCTGTAAAAGTTAGAGAAAAACTTGGTAAAAAAGTGGTTGGTATCACAGCAGCAATGGCATCAGGTACTGGCCTTGATATATTTGAAGATAAATATCCCGATGAATTTTATGATGTGGGTATAGCTGAACAACATGCTGTAACACTTTCAGCAGGAATGGCAAGAGGTGGCTTACTGCCAATGGTTTCTATTTACTCTACATTTATGCAAAGAGCATTTGATCAGGTGATTGAAGATGTTGCATTACAGAACTTGCCGGTCTCTTTGTTTTTAGATAGAGCTGGACTTGTAGGTGATGATGGTGAAACTCACCATGGAGTTTTTGATTACAGCTATATGAGAATGATACCAAATATGGTTGTGATGGCACCTCGTGATGAAAACATCTTACAGCATATGATCTGGACTTCAGTAAACCATCCCAGACCAACTTCAGTTCGTTATCCAAGAGGAGAAGGGTATGGAGTATGTTTAGATGACAAGTTAGAAGAGATAGAAATCGGGACGGCTGAAAGTTTAACTGAGCCAGGTGATATCTTGATCTTAGCAGTAGGGTCTATGGTTTATCCAGCTGTTAAAGCAGCTGAGGATTTAAAAACAATGGGTATTAATGCTGAAGTTATTGATGCTAGATTTATTAAACCATTAGATGAAAAAATGTTTAGAAATAAATTCTTTGACTATGATAAAGTGGTAACTGTTGAAGAAAATGTTTTAAACAGTGGTTTTGGTAGTGCTGTTTTAGAATTTATAGAGCGTGAGAACATTAAAGCTACAACAGTTAAAAGAATGGGACTACCTGATGAGTTTGTTACCCATGGAACAATGAATGAACTTAGAGCCATGTATAATCTCAACCCAGAGGGAATTGCTAAAACTACAGCAGATTTTTTCAAAGGAAATCTGGAGGGAGAACAATGGCATCCAAAGAACGCATAGATGTTCTTTTAACTGAAAAAGAATTCTTTAGTTCTAGAAATAAGGCTCAACGGGCTATTATGGCCGGTGAGATTTATGTTAATCAAGAACTTGTAGATAAAGCAGGAACAAAAGTAAAAATAGATAGTAAAATAGAAGTTAAAGGCAATTCACTTCCCTATGTAAGTAGGGGGGGATTAAAGCTAGAAAAAGCTTTAGATGTCTTTAATATAGATTCACAAGATAAAGAAGTTATAGATATTGGTGCTTCAACCGGTGGATTTACAGACTGTTTGCTGCAAAATGGAGCAAAAAAGGTTTATGCAATAGATGTAGGTTACGGACAGTTAGCCTGGAAGTTGAGAAACGATAAAAGAGTAGAGGTAATTGAAAGGACAAACTTCAGACATCTCGAGTTTGAACAACTGCCTGTTAAGGTACCATTGATTGTAACAGATGTATCTTTTATATCACTCCGTCTAATAATACCTAGAGCAGTTCAGTTTTTAACTGATGATGGAGAGATAGTTGCTTTAATTAAACCACAGTTTGAAGCCGGTAAAGATAAAGTAGGAAAAAAAGGTGTTATCAAAGATAAAAGTACCCATATTGAAGTTATTACAACCTTAAGTCAGTATTTTGATCAACAAGACTTAATTTTGAAACACTTAAGTTTTTCACCAATTACCGGTTCTTCTAGTAAAAATATAGAATATTTGATACATTTAAAAAATTCTAAGGGATATAATAATAATCTTTTTGAATGGGGTAAAAAGATAAAAGAAGTAGTTGATAATGCTCACCAAGAACATTAAAGGGGATGAATATTATCGAGACCATCGGACTTGTTTTAAATACCGAAAAAGATAATTCAGAGAAAATTTCAAAGGAAATGATTCAATTAATCAAACAGAAGGGTTTAGAATACCTTTTAGAAAAAGATGGAGCAAAAGAACTTGACCTAAAACATAAAAGAGCAAGCTTTAAAACCATGCGTGAAAAAGCTGATCTAATAATTGTATTTGGGGGAGATGGAACTTTTTTACATACCTCTCTTAACTTTATTGGGACAGGAATTCCGTTAATGGGAATTAATCTTGGAAGAATTGGTTTTTTAACTGAGATTGAAACCAATGAGTTATCTGAAGCTTTAGATGATATAGTAAATAAAAATTATACAGTAGAGAGTAGAAATACCCTTCAGGTTAGTATAAAACGGGATGACAAAGTTATCAACAACAAATATGCGATAAATGATGTTGTCATCAACCGCGGTGCTGATGGAGAAATGCTGAAAGTAAATATGCATATTAATAATGAGTTTGTTAATTCCTATCGAGGAGATGGAATAATTGTTTCAACTCCTACTGGATCAACAGCATACTCTTTTTCTGCAGGTGGACCGATTATTAATCCCAAGGTCAAGGCAATATTAATCACCCCATTAAGTCCCCATGCAGTTCATGTAAAACCAATGGTAATTTCTGATAATGAAGTAATAAATATAGATGTTGAAGGAAAAAAAGATAAAATTTATTTAACAACTGATGGTAGGAATTCGATAAAGATAAAGAATAGAGATATAATTGAGATTAAGTCTTCTGAACAGGAAATTTCTTTAATTAAATTTCCTGATAGAACTTTTTATACAATATTAAGAAATAAAATGAGGGTAGGCTTAGTTTAGGGGGGTAAACTAAATGAAAAACAAAAGACAGTTAAAAATATTGAACTTAATTAAAAATGAGGTAATCAGTACACAGGAAGAACTTGTACAAAGATTAGAAGAAGAAGGTATTAAAGTAACACAAGCTACGGTATCAAGAGATATTAAAAAGTTAGCATTAATAAAGATACCTGATGAAGAGGGTAGATATAAATACGCTCTGGCTAATCAAAAATCAAATTCAGAAAATAAGTACTGGTTAAAAAAGATGTTTAATAATTTGGTAGCAGATATTGACTTTAGTGACAATATTATTTTACTAAAGACTGTTAAAGGAACAGCAGGTGGTTTAGGGGAAGCATTAGATAATGCTAACTGGAAAAATATTATTGGAAGTGTTGCCGGTGATGATACCCTCTTATTAATTATAAAACCTGTAGAAAAAACTGAAGACGTCTTTGAAGGCTTAAAAAAATTAATGAAATAAAACAGGAGGTCCTTAATGTTATCTGAATTGAGTATAAAAAACTTCGCTTTAATTGAAAAATTAAACATAGAATTCAAGTCCGGTCTGACTGTCTTTACAGGAGAAACCGGTGCTGGAAAGTCAATAATATTAGATGCACTAGATATTCTTATGGGGGCTAGGGCCTATACTGAAATAATTAGAACTAATAAAAAGTCTGCATACATAGAAGCATTATTTCATCCTGACAAGAAGGATGAAACAGATAAAATCCTTAATCAAAATGGAATTGAAGTCGAAGATGGTATGCTTTTAATATCACGTGAAATAAATCAGGATGGCAGAAACAAAGGAAGAATTAATGGTCAACTTGTTACTGTTTCATTGATTCAACAGATTGCTCCTTTTTTAGTAGATGTTCACGGACAACATGAGCAACAGTCCCTGCTCAATGATGATACTCATCTGATGATTTTAGATCAGTACATAAAAATTGATATTAAAGAATTAAAATACGAGATTAAAGATTACTACAAAAAAATTAATAGTCTGAAGTCTAAATTAAATTCAATTGATATAGATGAACAAAGCAGAGCAAGAAAGATAGATCTTTATCAGTTCCAAATTGATGAAATAAAAAAGGCTAATCTGAAAGCTGATGAAGATGAAGAGCTTTTCAAAGAGTATAAAAAGCTATCTAACATGGAAGATATTTATGCCCTATTAGGAAAAATAGATAACCTAATTAGTTCAAGTGACTATAACCAGGAAGGTATGATGGATAAAATAGGTCATTATATGAAAGACCTTGAAGACTATAAAGATTTTGATGATAAATTAAATAACTTCCATCAGATCATACAGGATGTATACTATATGTTAGAAGAGTTAAGCTTTGATCTTGATGACTATATTACAAATGTAGAGTTTGATAAAAACAGACTTTCACAGGTTGAAGAAAGATTGGACTTGATTAATCGCCTAAAAAGAAAATATGGTGATTCAATTGAAAAAATTACTGAGTACAAAAAAGACTTAGAAGAAAAGCTAGATAATCTAAAAAATCAAACAGAGTATATTGAAGAAATAAAAAATAAATTAAAAGAATTACATAAAAAGTATGATAAAAAAGCAGAAGAGCTTTCTAAAATCAGGAAAGAAAATGCTCAAAACTTTACAAAGGATATAGAAAAAGAACTTAAAGATTTAGCAATGAAAAAAGCAAAATTAAAGGTGGAATTTAATAGAAAAAATCGGGCTGAAGATGGTATTGATGATATAAGGTTTTTAATTTCTACTAATCCTGGTGAAGATCTTAAACCTTTATCAAAAATTATTTCAGGTGGAGAACTTTCCAGAATAATGCTTGCTTTTAAAAATATCATGGCTGATATCGACCGAGTTGAAACAATAGTATTTGATGAAGTTGATAAAGGTATTGGTGGTAAAACTGCTCAGAAAATGGCAGAAAAACTATATAGAATTTCTAAAAAAAGACAGGTTATCTGTGTATCTCACTTACCACAAGTGGCAAGTATGGGTGATAACCACTACTATATTAATAAAAGTACAGGTCAAGATAAAAAAACAGTTACTAATATAGAAAAATTAGATCAAAATGAAATTATAAAAGAGCTTGCTCGTATGCTTGGAGGGGTTAAATTAACCGAGACTACAAAAAGTCATGCCCGTGAAATGCTTGAAATGGCAGCGGATAAGCAGCAAACCATTTGATATATTTTATTAAAATGCACCTTGTTTTTTATAGATTATTACAAAATATTTACAAATTTGTTATTTTTAGAAGGAAATAAATAGCCATTATTGTATATGTTAATAGACAAAACCTTACTAAACTATTAATCAAAACAAATTCACTAAACCAAAAAAATTTCAAGGAGGCAATCTATTAATATGTACAATATGTCAAAAAACGATGTAGTAATTATTGATCAAGATGAAGATTTATGCCAGAAGTTCAAACAGGAGTTAAAAGAGATGGAAAAGTTTACCTGTTGTGGAACAGCAAATGATGGCCAGAGTGGTCTGGATTTAATTTATGAAAAAGAACCAGACTATGTAATAATGGATCTAATACTACCACACTTAGATGGGGTGAGTGTATTAGATGAACTTAAAGAAGATAAACTAATTGATGATCTCAATATATTAGTTTTATCTTCTTTTTTAAATGAGAAAATGTTAAAAATATTACAAAATTATCAAATTGATTACTTTATGTCAAAACCTGCTGACTTTAAATGTGTAAAAGATAGAATAAAAGATCTTGAGACTGATTACTCAACTAAAAAGTATTCTGGCGGCTATATTAAAGAGACTAGTGAAGAAAGTAATTCACTTGAAATCAATCAAGATATTACCAATCTTTTAGATAACTTTGGTATGCCCGCAAATATAAGAGGTTATAAATTCTTAAGGAATGCAATTTATCTTAGTGTTATAAAAGTTGATTTGATTAATTCAATTACTAAAAAGCTTTATCCAAAGATCGCAGAGAACTTTAACACTGAAGCAAGTAGAGTTGAAAGAGCAATCCGACATGCAATTAAAGTTGCCTGGGAAAGAGGTAATCAAAAGATGCTTGATGATTATTTTGGTTACAGTATTTCTGAGACTATTGGTAGACCAACCAATGCCCAATTTATAGCAAAGGTAGCTGATAATTTCAGACTAAAAAATAATTTAATAACAAGTTGAATAAATATTCAGAACTGTATAAAAATTATTGAATTATGCTCCCAGATACTATATAATAAAAATTGTAAAAAAATAAATTAACGGGGGAGATAAAATGGCATTTAATCTAAAAGGAAGAAGCTTATTATCACTTAAGGACTTTACTAAAGAAGAAATAAGTTATCTTCTAACACTATCAACAAATCTTAAGGACAAAAAAAGAGCTGGAATCAAAGGTAATGCACTTGAGGGTAAAAATATTGCTTTAATATTTGAAAAACCTTCTACAAGAACCAGATGTGCATTTTCTGTAGGAGCAAAAGATGAAGGTGGTATGCCTGAATACCTTGGAAAAAATGATATCCAACTTGGTAAAAAAGAAACTGTAGCAGACACTGCTCGCGTATTAGGTAGAATGTATGATGGTATAGAATATAGAGGTTATACACATGAAACCGTTGAAATCTTAGCTGAATATGCTAATGTACCGGTTTGGAATGGATTAACTGACCAGTATCATCCCACTCAAATCTTAGCTGACTTTTTAACAATACAGGAAAACTTCGGAAAACTAGAAGAAATAAATTTAGTATATGTTGGTGATGGTAGAAACAATATGGCTAATTCATTAATGATAGGTAGCGCTATTATGGGAATTAACTATACAATAGTTTCACCTAAAGAGTTATGGCCAAATGAAGAATTAGTTAATGAGGCTAAAAAATTAGCCAAAAACTCTAAAGCTACTATAAATATTACAGATGATCCAGTAAAAGGTGTAAAAGATGCAGATGCCATTTATACAGATGTATGGGTATCAATGGGTGAAGAAGATAAGTTTTCTGAAAGAATTAAGATGTTAAAACCTTATCAGGTTAACATGGATATGATAAAAAATACTGGTAATGAAGATATGATCTTCTTACACTGTTTACCTGCTTATCACAATACAGATACTGAAAACGGTAAAAAGATATTTGAAGAGTATGGAATGGAAGAAATGGAAGTAACTGAAAAAGCATTTGAAAGTAAATACTCCAAGGTGTTTGACCAAGCAGAAAACAGAATGCATACAATTAAAGCTGTTATGGTTGCAACTTTGGGGAATCAATAATTAAGATGCTCGATAAAAGAATCACTGTATTTACCGGGAATTTTGGAAGTGGTAAAACTGAAATTTCCTTAAACTATGCACTACATTTAAAAGAAAAGCATAATATAAATAAAATAGCAGTTGTAGATTTAGATGTAATAAATCCATATTTTCGCTCCAGGGAAAAGTCTGATTTAATGGAAGAGATGGGTATAGAAGTAATCTATCCTAAGAAGTTAAAGTATGCCGACTTACCTATAATTACACCTGATATAAATAGACTGTTACAAAATGACAATTACTATGGTGTAATAGATGTAGGTGGAGATAAAGACGGAGCAACAGTTTTAGGTAGTATTGCAGACAGTGTCAAAAAGACTGATTATGAGTTAAATTTGGTTGTTAATACTAAACGCCCTTTTACAAATAAGGTTGAAGGGATAGTTGAGATGAAAGAAATGATTGAAGATGCTTCTAAATTATCTGTAGATAATCTGGTGTGTAATATAAATGTTGGTGAAAGTACCACTGTTGAAGATATAAAAGAAGGTTACACAACTGTAAAAAAAGCATCTCAAGAGCTTAACTTACCTATTAAATTTATATCCATCAAAGAGGATTTACTGGAGGATTTAAAGAAGTCAAAATATAATGAGGAACTATTTACAATCCAAAGATTTCTTAAAAATCCCTGGGATTAATAAATCTGGAGTGAAAATATGAATAAAAAACTAAAAGAAGCTAATGAAATTGAAGAGTTAAGAAATATTATACGCAAAAAAAATGTAATCATTAACTCCACACATGATGGATTGATATCTGTCGATGAAGAGGGAAGAATAGAACTTTTTAATGATGCAGCTGAAAAGATGTTTGCCCTTGATAGAAAAGATGTATTAAATGAAAAAGTTAGAGAAGTAATTCCAAATACAAGACTAGATGTTGTATTAAATACTGGGAAAGCAGAACTTAATCAGATTCAAAACACAAAAGAGACCACAATTATTACAAACCGAGTACCGGTAAAAGATAAACAGGGAAATATCATTGGTGCTGTAGCTGTTTTTAGAGATATTACTGAAGTAAAAAACTTAGCAGAAGAGATAACAAACTTAAGAGAAATAAGAAGTATGTTAGAGGCGATCATAAATTCAACTCAGGATGCCATCAGTGTTGTAGATGAAAATGGGGTTGGTATTTTAATCAACCCTGCTTATACAAAGCTGACCGGTTTAACTGAGGAAGATATCATAGGTAAACCCGCAAATGTAGATATAGCTGAAGGACAGAGTATGCACTATAAAGTCTTAGAAACTAAAAAGTCATTTAAAGGGGTTAGAATGAGGGTTGGCCCTAATAAAAAAGATGTAATTGTAGATGCTGCCCCAATTATTGCTGACGGTGAACTTAAAGGTAGTGTGGCAGTTGCACATGATGTTTCTGAAATAAAGAAATTAACAGAAGAGCTAGACCAAGCCAAACAAATTATTAGACAGATTTCAGCTAAGTATTCATTTGAAGATATTGTTGGTAATTCTGAAACGATGAAGGCTGTTATTAACCAGGCTGAAAAATCTTCTAAAACTCCAATAACTGTTTTGTTAAGGGGTGAAAGTGGAACTGGGAAAGAACTTTTCGCCCATGCAATTCATAATAACAGTGAAAGAAATAATCAAAAATTTATTCGAGTAAACTGTTCAGCTCTGTCTGATAGTATTTTAGAAAGTGAACTTTTTGGATATACTGAAGGTGCTTTTACAGGTGCAAAAAAAGGTGGTAAAAAAGGACTCTTTGAAGAATCAGATCAGGGAACTATCTTTTTAGATGAAATTGGCAAGATAAGTATGAAACTACAGTCCAAACTGCTTCGAGTAATTCAAGAAAAAGAAATTTTAAGAGTTGGTGGAACTAGGCCGATTGATATTAATGTAAGAATAATTGTAGCAACTAATATTAATCTTGAAGAAGCAATACAAGAAGGAATCTTTAGAGAAGATCTGTACTATAGATTAAACGTTTTCCCGATCTTTATTCCACCTTTAAGAGAAAGAAAAGAAGATATACCTGCTCTTGTAGATCATATTATTAAAAAGTTTAATCAGGAATACGGACGTTCTGTAAAAGGATGTTCTAAAAATGTTTATAAATATCTTAATGATTATAACTGGCCCGGTAATGTAAGAGAACTTGAAAACATTATTGGAAGGGCTATTATAAATTTAGGTTTAAGTGAGGAAATAATAAGAATTGAACACATTCCAGATATTATTGGAGACACAAATAGTGAGGAAAAACCAAAATTACCTGTATTAGGTTACTCACTTGAAAACAATTCTTTAAAGGATATAATAAACTTTACTGAAAAAGATGTAATAAAAAAAGCATTAGAAGAGACTAATGGTAATAGAAAAGAAGCGGCAGAGATATTAGGAATTGCTGTTAGGAGTCTTTATTATAAGAGGAATAAGTATGATTTAAACTAAACAACTGCAAGATTATGCCTGCAATAAAATGCAGGCATGTTTTGTTTTGCAGTTGTGAAAAAAATAATAATATTACTAATTTTTAAACAACCCTGTATCTATAGGGTTTCTTTTTTTATAATATGATTTTTTGATAGAATCATAGTTGGTATAGAATATGCATTATATATAAGGTGGAAATATTATATTAACTAAAGGGGGAAATATTTTTAATGGAACTATTCAAGGAAATGGAAAAACACGGCCATGAACAGCTTATGTTTCTACAGGACAATAAGGTTGGATTAAAAGCAGTTATAGCTATTCATAATACTGTTTTAGGTCCAAGTCTCGGTGGTTGTAGAATGTGGGATTATGAAAAAGAAGAGGAAATGATTATTGATGCCCTCCGTTTATCAAAAGGTATGACCTATAAGTCGGGTATATCTGGTGTAGACTATGGTGGCGCAAAAAGCGTTATTTGGGGAGACCCCAATAAAGATAAAACCGAAGGTCTTTTTAGAGCATTAGGTAAGTTTATCAATACCCTAAACGGACGCTATTCTACAGGTACTGATGTAGGAACTACTTATGATGATTTTGTAATCTTAAGAAAAGAAACTCCCTATGTAGGTGCACTTCCAAAAGAATTTGGTGGTAGTGGAGATTCATCAATCGCAACTGCTTATGGTGTTTTTCACGGAATTAAAGCAAGTTGTAAACATAAATATGGATCTGAAGACCTTGACGGACTAACAGTTGCTGTTCAGGGATTAGGAAAAGTTGGATCAAAACTAACAAAACATTTAATTGATTCTGGTTGTGAAGTAATTGCAACTGATATAAATGAGGATTATATAGCTGATGGAAAAGAACTCGGTGCTAAAATTGTTAAACCTGATGAAATTTATGATGTTGACTGTGATATTTTTTCTCCAAATGCTTTAGGAGCTGTAATCAACGCAGATACTATCGACAGAATAAAGTGTGATATTATTGCAGGTGCAGCAAATAATGTACTACAGACACATGAATATGCAGATCTTTTACAGGAAAAAGGTATTCTTTACGCACCTGACTATGTAATTAATGCTGGTGGATTAATCCAGGTTGCAGATGAACTTGGTGTTGGAGGATATAGTGAAGAAAGAACAATGAAGAAATGCGAAGGTATTTATGATAAATTACTACAGATTTATAAAGTAGCAGATGAAAAAGATATTACAACTGTAGATGCAGCTGATCATATGGTTGAAGAAAGAATCGAGATGATGAAAGCGATTCATAATATAAGGGGGTAGTTGAGATTGTTAGAAAATATAGATCAACTAATTGAAGAAGCAAAAAATAATCAACCCCTAAAACTGGCTGTAGTTGCAGCTGAAGACGAAGTTGTTGTAAGTAGTATTAAAAAGGCAACAAATTTAGGTATTGTAACACCAATCTTAATAGGGGATAAATTAAAAATTGAAAAAATAGTTAAAGAAAAAGATCTAACCCGTCAAGTTGAAATCATTGGAACAGAGTCTAAAAATGATTCTGCTCATACTGCAATGCAGTTGATAAAAGATGGTGAAGCTGATTTTCCAATGAAAGGTCATATTAATACAAGTGTTATCTTAAAAGCACTTTTAGATAAAGAATACGGTCTAAGAGGAGACAATATTTTAAGTTTAGTTACCTTAATTTATCTTGAAGAAGATAATCGTTTTGTAATATTAACTGATGGTGGAATGAATATATCACCTGATTTAAAAGATAAGATTGACCTAATAAATAATGCAGCTCAGATGGCTCATGCAGTTGGAATTGAAAAACCAAAAACTGCTGTTTTAGCCGCTGTAGAGACTGTTAATCCAGCAATGGAGGCAACTTTAGATGCTGCCGCTTTATCTAAAATGAGTGACCGAGGACAGCTTGGTGATGTAATCGTAGATGGACCACTTGCCTTTGATAATGCAATAAGTAAAAAAGCAGCTGAACATAAAGGGATTAATAGTCCGGTTGCAGGTAATGCAGATATTTTATTAGTACCTGATATTGAAGCAGGTAATGTATTATATAAATCACTTGTCTTTTACGGAAAACAACCGTCTGCAAGTGTAATTGTGGGGGCGAAAGTACCTCTAGTAATAACATCAAGAGCGGATAGTTCACATACAAAATTAAATTCAATTGCTCTTGGTAAAGTAATGACTGAATATAATAAAATTTAGGGAGGAAGATTATATATGGAAAATTTATTTAAAAGATTAGAACTTGATGATTATGAACAGGTTGTATTTAACTATGATGAAGTTTCTGGATTAAAGGCAATAATTGCAATTCACGATACAACATTAGGACCAGCTTTAGGTGGAACAAGAATTTGGGACTATGATACTGAAGAAGAAGCTTTAAATGATGTACTTAGATTGGCTAAGGGTATGACATATAAGTCTGCTGCTGCTGGTTTAAACTTAGGTGGTGGAAAAGCAGTAATTATTGGTGATCCAGAAGAAATAAAAAGTGAAGAACTTTGGAGAGCATATGGACGTTTTATCCAGAGTTTAAATGGACGCTATATAACTGCTGAAGATGTAAATACTTCTGTTGACGATATGCATATTGTTGCTGAGGAAACCGGCTATGTAACAGGCCTTCCTAGTACAAGTGGTGACCCTTCACCAGTAACAGCATTAGGTGTTTTCCATGGTATTTTAGCTGCTGCTGATGAAGTTTACGGTACATCAAACTTACATGGTAAAGTAGTTGCTGTACAGGGTGTAGGACATGTTGGATACCATGTAGTTAAACATTTAAAAAATGCTGGTGCAGATGTAGTTGTTACTGATATAAAAAAAGAAAATATTGAAAAAGTTGTAGAAGACTTTGGTGTTAAAGTTGTAGAACCTGGTAAAATTTACAGTGTAGACTGTGATATCTTTGCTCCCTGTGCTTTAGGTGCAGTTATCAATGATGATACAATTCCACAGCTTAAATGTGATATAGTAGCAGGAGCTGCAAATAATGTATTAGAAGAGGAAAGACATGGCGATGCTTTAGAAGAAGCAGGTATCTTATATGCTCCTGATTATGTAATTAATGCAGGTGGAGTTATCAATGTATATGATGAATTAATCGGTTATGATAGAGAGCGTGCTTTAAGAAGAGCAAAAAATATCTATAATAATATTAAAAAGGTTTTTAAAATTAGTAAAAGGGATAACATTCCAACTTACAGAGCTGCTGATATTATGGCAGAAGAAAGAATTAAAAATATTGGTAATGTAAGAAGAAATCATATCCCTAAATAGGAGTGTCACTATGGAAAAATTAATTCTTACGATTAACCCTGGTTCAACGACGACAAAACTAGGATTGTATAATAAGACAACAGAGATTAAAAAAATGAATATTGATCATGATATAAAAGACTTAAAGAAATTCAAAAATATTAGTGATCAATTAGATTTTAGATATGAATATATTATAGACTTCTTAAAAGAAGAAGATATAGAAATATCTAACTTTTCCGCTGTAGTTGGCCGGGGTGGACTGCTTAGGCCGATTGATGGTGGGACTTATGCTGTAAATGAAGAAATGAAAAAGGATTTAAAAGAAGCAAAAAGAGGAGAACACGCTAGTAATCTAGGGGGGTTATTAGCGGATCTCCTCGCCCAAAAAGCAAACTGTCCAGCCTTTATTGTAGATCCTGTTGTTGTAGATGAAATGCAGGATATAGCAAAAATATCTGGTATACCTGAATTAGAAAGAAAAAGTATCTTACATGCTTTAAACCAAAAAGCTGTTGCCAGAAAGTATGCTGAAATTGTTAACAAAGACTATGAAAAAATTAATTTAATTGTTGCCCATTTAGGTGGAGGAATTTCAGTTGGAGCACACAAAAATGGTAAAATAATTGATGTAAATAATGCATTAAGTGGTGATGGACCGTTTAGTCCTAACCGTAGTGGTGGTGTACCCAGTGCTGAACTTTTAGACTTATGTTATTCTGGTGACTATAATAAACAAGAACTAAAATCTAAATTGATTGGTAAAGGTGGAGCAGTTGCCTACCTAGAGACCAGTAATATGATTGAGGTAGAAAACAGGATTGATAAAGGAGATAAAAAGGCCAAGCACATCTTTGAAGCAATGGCTTATCAGGTTGCTAAAGAAATAGGTAGTATGTCTGCTGTCTTAAGTGGTGACTGTGAAGCAGTTATTCTAACTGGGGGTATTGCATATTCAGACCGTTTTGTTCAGTTGATTGAAAATAGGGTCAAACATATTGCTCCTGTTAAAATATTTGCTGGTGAGGAAGAATTAGAGGCGTTAGCTGCCGGCGCTTATCGTGTATTGGCTGGATTAGAAAAAGCCAAGAAATACTAAGGGGGTGTCTGGATGGTAAAAGATAAAAATGTTGTATTTGATATAGAAAGGTGTAAAGGATGTGAACTGTGTACTGCAGTCTGTCCGGTAAGTATAATTGACATGTCAGAAGATATTAACAGTCATGGATACCATTTTGCCAAGGTAGATGAACAAGACAAATGTATAAGTTGTGCAATGTGTGCAACTATGTGTCCTGACGTTGTAATTAAGGTATATAAAGAAGAATAAAAAGGGGGATTGAAAATATATGGGTGAAAAAGTTTTAATGAAGGGGAATGAAGCAATAGCTGAAGCAGCAATCAGAGCAGGCTGTAGATACTTTTTTGGTTATCCGATTACCCCTCAAAGTGAATTACCCGCTTATTTAGCCAGAAAGTTTCCAGAAGTAGGAGGAGTATTCCTTCAGGCAGAAAGTGAAGTAGCAGCCAGTAACATGATCTATGGTGCTGCAGGTGCTGGGGCAAGAGTATTAACCTCTTCATCTAGTCCTGGAATTAGTTTGAAAGCAGAGGGAATTTCTTACATAGCAGGGGCTGAATTACCTGCTGTAATTATTAATATAATGAGAGGTGGACCTGGTTTGGGTTCAATCCAACCTTCTCAGGCTGACTATTTTCAAGCAACAAAGGGTATGGCACATGGTGACTTTAGACTATTTGTCTTAGCACCAAGTTCTGTACAAGAAGCAGTTGATTTAACTATGCTTGCCTTTGAAATTGCTGATAAATATAGAAATCCGTCACTAATTGTTGGTGATGGAATCATTGGTCAGATGATGGAACCAGTAGAATTTCCTGAACCTATTGATCCAGATAAATTACCTAAAAAAGAATGGGCTACTGATGGAGCAAAAGGAAGAAAGCCCAATATCATAAACTCACTTGCCTTAGAACCTGAAGATTTAGAAAATCATAATCTAAAGTTAAAGGCAAAGTATGACAAAATGAGAGAAGAAGAAGTAAGGTATGAAGAGATTCAAACTGAAGATGCAGATACAATTATTGTTGCTTATGGAACAACAGCAAGAATTGCATCAAGTGCAATTGAACAAGCACGTAAAAAAGGATATAAGGTGGGATTAATTAGACCAATTACACTTTTCCCTTTCCCATCTGAAGTAATAAGTAAGGCTGCAGAGAAAGCAGATAACTTCTTAGCAGTTGAAATGAGTACCGGGCAGATGGTAGAAGATGTTAGACTTGCTGTAAACGGTAAAAAACCTGTTCATTTTTACGGAAGAACAGGTGGAGTAGTACCTTCACCCGAAGAAATTGTAAAAGAGATAGAAAAAATCGGGGGTGAAAGATAATGAAAGAAGTAGCTGGATATCCAGAAAGTTTAACCGAAAAGAAATTTCACTACTGTCCGGGCTGTACACATGGAATAATTCACCGTATAGTGGCTGAAGTTATCGATGAATTGGGTATTAGGGAAGAAACAATTGGAGTAGCTCCGGTTGGCTGTTCTGTGCTTGCTTACGAGTATTTTAATGTAGATATGCATGAAGCATCTCACGGTAGAGCGCCTGCAGTAGCAACAGGTATTAAAAGAGTTCATCCCGATAAATTTGTTTTTACTTATCAGGGAGATGGGGACTTAGCTTCAATTGGTACTGCAGAGATTGTTCATGCTGCAAATAGAGGTGAATTAATAAGTACAATTTTTGTTAATAATGCAATATACGGTATGACTGGTGGACAGATGGCTCCAACCTCTTTAATAGATCAAAAAACAACTACTTCTCCATTTGGACGTAATGCCAAAGAGGCAGGACATCCAATTAAAATGTCTGAAATGTTAACAGAACTAACCGGTTCTGTATATATAGCAAGGGTATCGGTTCATGACCCCAAACACATCAAACAGGCTAAAAAGGCTATTAAAAAAGCTTTTCAAATTCAATTAGACGGAAAAGGGTTTGCAATGGTTGAAGTATTATCTACATGTCCTACAAACTGGGGTATGAAACCACAAGATGCACTTGAATGGTTAAAAGATAACATGATGGAAGTTTATCCTCTCGGAGAACTTAAAACACCTGAGGGGGTGGAGTAAAAATGAAAGAAGAAATCATTTTAGCAGGTTTTGGTGGACAGGGAATAATGTTAATGGGAAAACTTATCTCATATGCAGGAATGAAAGAAAAAAAAGAAGTATCTTGGATGCCATCATATGGTCCAGAAATGAGAGGTGGAACAGCAAACTGTACTGTAATTGTATCAGATAAAAAAATACCATCTCCAATGTCATCAAACCCAGATACAATAATAGTGATGAACTTACCATCACTTGATAAGTTTCTACCTAAAGTTAAAAGCGGTGGAACGGTATTAATAAACAGTTCATTAATAGAAAAAGATATAACAAGAGATGATGTTAAAGTAATTAAAGTACCTGCAAATAAAATAGCTAATGAACTTGGTAATGCCAAAGTTGCGAATTTGGTTATGCTTGGTTCATATTTGGCTGAAAAAGATATAGTTAAACCTGAGACCATTCAAAAATCTCTTGAAACTGTTTTATCAGCAAGAAATCAAGAATTAATTGACATGAATATTGAAGCATTAGAACGTGGTAAAGAGTTCAAATAATGAATTAATATATATTTATAGTAAAAAAGTCTGTTCCTTTCTTAGGAATAGGCTTTTTTTTGTTGCTATAAGATGATAAAATATAATGGAGTTTAAAAAGAGGTGAAAAAAATGGACAAGTACAAAGAAGAAATTATAGATAGCAAGTATATCTATAAAGGATCTATCTTGAATTTAAGAAAAGATCGAGTAAAACTATTTAATAATCACAAGTCTGACCGTGAGGTTGTAGAACATGATGGCGGAGTTTCTATAATTCCCATAACAAATGAAGGAAAGATTCTACTTGTAAAACAGTACAGAATAGCAGTAGATGAAACACTTTTAGAGCTACCGGCCGGTAAACTAGAAGAAGATGAAGATGTAAAACTATGTGCACTAAGAGAACTAGAAGAAGAAACTGGTTATAGGCCTGAAATGATAGAAAAACTTTTTCATTTCTATACTACACCAGGTTACAGTTCTGAGAACTTACACCTTTTTATTGCAAAAGGTTTAAAACATTACGGACAAAATTTAGACTTAGGAGAGTTCATTGATTTAGTTGAAATAACTAAAGATGAGATTATACCAAAGATATTATCCGGTGAGATTAAAGATAGTAAGACAATTATAGGTCTTTTATGGTATCTAAACAAGGAAGATTGTAATGAATAACTACTATGCAGACTTACATATTCATATCGGTGCTGCAGGTGATAACAAACCTGTAAAAATTACTGCTTCAAAAAACTTAACCTTTAAAAATATAGTAAAAGAAAGCAGTCGCAGAAAAGGCTTAGACCTAATTGGAATAATTGACTGTGCTTCACCAAGGGTGCAAAATGATATTGAAGTTATGTTAAACAGTGGTGATTTAAAAGAAATTACTGGTGGAGGGTTTAAATATAAAGATCAGATTGTTATCATCCCCGGAGCAGAGGTTGAAAGCAGAGAAAAAAACGGTGGAATGGTCCACTATTTAGCATACTTTCCTTTTTTTGATAACATAAAAGAGTTTACCGAGGTAATGAAACAGTATATGACTAATGTAAATCTAAGTTCTCAGGTATCGGGTTTAACTGGATCTGAAATCCTGCAGATTATAGAAACTACCGGTGGAATTATGGTTCCAGCACATGTTTTTACTCCCCATAAAAGTTTTTATGGAAATGCTTTTAGTACATACAAAGAAGTATTTAGTAAAGAGGAGTGGAATAAAATTCCCGCAATTGAATTGGGGTTAAGTGCAGATACTTATCTGGCTGATCATTTAAGTGAACTATCTGATAAAACATTTCTATCGAATTCAGATGCCCATTCAATACCTAAAATTGCACGTGAATACAATACATTTAAAATGAAAGAACTAAACTTCACTGAATTCAAAAAAACATTATTTAGAAAAAATAACAGAAAAGTTGTAAAAAACTTTGGATTAGATCCTAGATTAGGTAAGTACCATCGTTCTTTTTGTCCTCAGTGTGAAAAAACTTTTACTGATAACAATGATCTTTCACATTGTCCTGAATGTAACAAAAAGCTAATTAAAGGGGTTAAGGATAGAATTCTTGAAATTGCCAATCAAAAGAGATATCAACCAGAACACCGCGGTGAGTATATTCATCAGATACCTTTACTTGATATACCAGGTATTGGAAATAAAACATTAGATAAGCTTTTAGAGGAATTTGGTAATGAGATGCAGATAATACACCAGACAGACTATAATAGAATAGAAAGTGTTTTAAACAAAAAATTGGCAAAAAGAGTAGAAAAAGCAAGAAATGGAAGGGCTAAAATAGAAAGTGGTGGTGGAGGTATCTACGGCAAAATGAAGTAGATATTAATAATATTAATATAAACTTTAAAAATATTAATAACCAACTTGACATTAATGAAGTATAATAATATAATATTCATATAACGAGAAAGAAAATTAGAATTAATATAGATTATATTACAGAAAGGAGGAATTTAAGTGATTCATAATTTAGTCGGTAATTGTCCGGTTTGTAGTGAAGATATGATAATAACAGAACTAAAGTGTCCGAGTTGCCAAACAACATTAAGTGGTAATTTTAAGTTAGATAAATTTTCTAAACTAAAAAAGGAACACTTAGAATTTATAGAGGTGTTTGTTAAATCAAGGGGTAATATAAAAGAAGTGGAAAGAGAACTGGGGATTTCTTATCCTACAGTTAGAAATAAATTAGATGAAGTAATTCATGCCTTAGGACATGATATAGATCAGACTCCTGATGATGAAATGGCTGAAAAAAGAAAAAAAGTATTAAAGAAGTTAGAAAATGGAGATATCACAGCAGCAGAGGCTGTTAAAAAACTTGGAGAAATATAATAATTCGGGGGGGGTAAAAAAATGTCAGAAGAACGAATGCAAATTTTAAAGATGTTAGAAAAAGGTACTATTGATGCAGAGGAAGCTGATAAGTTAATATCGACTTTAGAACAAAGAGATACTGCCTTTGAAAAACCAGAGATCAATAAATCTAGACCAAAATATATCAAAATCTTAGTAGAAGAAAATGGTAAAGAAAAAGTTAATATCTCTATTCCGATACTTTTAGCAAAAACGGCTTTAAAGATAATGCCTAAAAAGGCAAAAGAACAGATGGATGAGCAAAATGTTAATTTAGATAGTATATTAGCTGCAATTGATGATGATTCAGCTAAAGGCAAAATAGTAGATATTAATGATGATGGTGATCATGTATCAATTAGTTTAGAATAATAAATAGGGGGATATTTTATGATTAATCCGATGTTAGAAAAGTATGCTGATGTAATTGTAAACTACTCAGTAGAAGTAAAAAAGGGAGATGATGTTTTAATAAGAGGTGCAATGGCTGCTGAACCATTAATAAAAGCACTTTATATAAAAGTCTTAGAAAATGGTGGACATCCAATCGTTCAACCTTCTTTTGAAGGGGAAGACGAACTTTTTTTTGAATATGCCTCAGATCATCAATTAGAGTATCAGTCTCCATTTACTAAATATATTGTTGAAAATATTGATGCTCAAATTGGTATCTTAGCTAACTATAATACAAAGGGAATGACAAATGTTGACCCCGAAAAGATGAAAAAAAGAAGTCTTGCAAATCGAGAAATTATGGAAATACATATGAACAGAGCAGCTGAAGGTGATTTAAACTGGACTTTATGTCAGTATCCAACCTTAGCTGATGCTCAAGAAGCAAAGATGTCTCAAAGAGAGTATGAAGATTTTGTATTTGAAGCCTGTCACCTATTTGAAGATGATCCAGTTTTGTACTGGGAAGAGTTAGGTGAAGAGTTAGCTCGTATTGCTGATTATTTAAATGATGTAAAAGAAATTCATTATAAGTCCAAAGATACTGATATTAAATTTAATGTTGAAGGAAGATTGTGGATAGCTGATAAAGGTAAAGAAAACTATCCCGGTGGTGAAGTGTTTACCGGGCCGGTTGAAGATTCAGCTGAAGGACATATTAGATTTTCATATCCTGGAATATTCCAAGGTAAAGAAATAGAAGATATTAGACTTACCTTTGAAAACGGTAAGGTTGTTAAAGCCTCTGCTGAAAAAGGTGAAGAACTACTTCATACTCTTTTAGATACTGATGAAGGTTCAAGATACTTAGGTGAAGTGGCAATTGGTTGTAACTACGGGATTAAGAAGTTCAGCCGTAACATGTTATTTGATGAAAAAATTGGTGGAACAGTTCATTTGGCAATTGGTCGAAGTTATCCTGAAACAAAGGGTGAAAATGAATCAACAATCCATTGGGATATGTTATGTGATATGTCTGATGGAGGCCAAATTTTTGCAGACGGTGAGCTTATCTATGAAGATGGAGAGTTTATAATTTAGTAATAAAATAACTTAAATAATGAACGGTAAGGATAAATATATCTTTACCGTTTTTTTTAATGCAATTTAATCAATTCTTAACTAGACCAATAATTCATAATATTTTCTAGAAAAAATACTAATAAAATGTTAAACTTAAAAGTGAATATTAATATCAATAATGCTGGAGGTCTGATAATGAGTATACTAGTAACTGGTGGAGCAGGCTATATAGGAAGTCATGTGATAAAAGATTTGAATAATAATGATTTTGATGTGATTACTTTAGATAACTTAAAAAAAGGTCATAAAAAGGCTGTAACTTGTGGAAAGTTTATTAAAGGTGATATTAGTGATAAAAACCTTTTGAATAAAATATTTACAGAAAATAATATAGATGCAGTAATTCATCTTGCTGCAGACAGTTTAGTTGGAGAATCAATGGAAAACCCGGGTAAGTATTACCATAATAACTTTAATAAAGGTATAATACTATTAGATCAAATGAAAAAACACGATGTAAAAAACATTGTATTTTCATCAACAGCAGCAGTATATGGAGAACCTAATGAAGTACCAATTAGAGAAAATCATCATATCAGTCCTGGTAATACTTATGGAGAAAGTAAGTACTTTTTTGAAAAAGCTATGGATAGATATGATAAAATATTTGATTTAAAGTATATGTCTTTGAGATACTTTAATGCAGCTGGTGCTGATCCAAGTGGAGAAATTGGAGAAGAACATGATCCTGAAACACATCTTATTCCTTTAGTATTAGATACTGCAATGGGTAAAAGAGATAAACTATATATATTTGGAACTGATTATGAGACGAGAGATGGAACCTGTGTAAGGGACTATATTCATGTAAATGATCTTGCAAAAGCTCATACTCTTGCTTTAAGAGCACTTCTTGATGGAAAAGATAGCAGTATATATAATCTTGGCAATGGAGAAGGCTATACTGTAAAAGAAGTTATTGAAACTGCTCGAAAGGTTACAAACAAAAGCATACCAGCTAAAAACAGCGAACGAAGAATTGGTGACCCAGCAGTTTTAATTGCAAGTTCTACAAAAATCAAAGAAGAACTTAACTGGAAGGCAGATTATCCGGAACTTGAATCAATTATTGAAACGGCCTGGAATTGGCATCAAAAAGGTGGGTTTTAAACTTAGATTAATTTGATATCTGATATAATTAATTATTTAAAAAGAACTAAAACAGTAGGTGATAAAAAATGAATAAAACATTATTAAAAGAAAAATACCAAGAAAATTTTAAAGATACCGGTTTAAAAGAAGGAATATTTAAAGCACCTAAAACATTAAGTTTAATAGGAGACCATACTGAATATAATAATGGATATTTAATTACAACAGCATTAGATAGAGAAATTATTGCATATTTTCAACTAAGAGATGATAACAAGATAAAGTTGGTTTCATTAGACCATGATGAAAGTTTTGAAACCGATATTAAAGAGCTAGATGCTAAAAAAACCTGGAACATCAATATTATAAATTCTGTTATAGGATTATATAATGAAGACTATAATCTTCAGGGATTTAATATGATCTTTAAAGGAGATGGAGTATATAAAGATGAATTTGGCTATGACACTGCCTTAAATTTGCTCACATTTATGGGATCAAATTATTTGAATGAATTAAATTTAACTTCAGAACAAATACTATCGTTAGCACAAGATGCTCAACATAATATCAATGAAACAATTCTTCCATATACTAGTCAAAATTCCAAAAAGAACAACTTATTACTAATTGACAGCGAAAATTATGAAAATGAAATTATTCCTTTTAATGATGAAAAGTATCAATTTTTAATTACTGATATAAAAAAAGATTCTGTAACATTTAAAGCAGAATATATAGGTGCAAAAGAAAAATTTGAAAACATTATCAACTTTTTTAATGAAAAAGTAGAAGAAAAAGTAGAGACTTTAAGAGATATTAATTTAAACGAATTATTCAGTTATGAAAAGAACTTTAATCAAGATGAATATGGTAAGGCAGTTCATGTCCTTACTGAAAACCGCAGGGTATTAGACTTTGGTTCTAGTATTGAAAGAGATAATTATCAAAAAGCAGGCAGCTTAATGTATGCCTCATATTTAAGTCTTAAAAATGAATTTGGTATTGAAAATGAAAAAATTGACTTTTTAGTTGCCAAAACAAATAAGTTGGATGGTGTAATGGGGACTAAAGCAAGTTATGGTGGTTTTGGTCAATATACAGTAAGCCTAATTAAAAAAGAAAAAAGTGCTCAAATTATAGAAAATATAAAACAAGTTTATAGTGATAAATATAATGCAAAGATAGATTTCTATTTAACTAACACAGCAGATGGGGCTACTCAATTATAACTTTATTTAAAAAAGGAGAAGAAACTAAAATATTTAATTATGTTTAAAAAGGGGGGTAATTTACATTGAGTGAATTTATATTTCCTAAAGATTTTATCTGGGGAGCAGCTGCTGCCTCATATCAAATTGAAGGAGCTTATGATCAAGATAATAAAGGAGAATCAATTTGGGATCGTTTTACACATCAAAAAGGTAATATTTTAAATAATGCTACAGGAGATATAGCCTGTGATCATTACAACAGATATAAACAGGATATACAATTGATGAAAGAGATCGGAATTGATTCTTATCGATTTTCAGTATCATGGCCCCGTATTTTCCCCAAAGGTAAGGGTAAGATCAATCAAAAAGGGATTGATTTCTATAAAAGATTAACCGATGAACTATTGAAAAATGGCATCAAACCAACTGCTACATTATACCACTGGGATTTACCCCAGGTTTTACAGGAAAATGGTGGTTGGGCTAATCGCGATACAGTAAAGTATTATCATGAATACGCGATGAAATTTATTGAGCAGTTTGAAGGTAGAATCGATACCTGGATTACTCATAATGAACCCTGGGTAGCGAGTTTTCTAGGACATGCTTTTGGACATCATGCTCCTGGAATTCAAGATTTTAATACCGCACTACAGGTTTTACACAACATATTACTGTCTCACGGTATGGTGGTTAAAAGCTTTAAAGAAGAAGAAATAGATGGCAAAATAGGTATAACTGCTAACTTAGGAGAGTTTCAACCTGTATCAGATGATAAAGAAGATTTAGCTGCTGCCTGGAGACAGGATAACTTTATAAACAAGATTGTATTAGACCCATTATTTAAAGCATCTTATCCTAAAGAACTATTTGAATTTCTAACAAAAAATGTTGGTGATATAAAGATTGAAGATGGGGATATGTCAATAATCAGTTACCCAATGGACTTTTTAGGTATAAACTATTATTCCAGAAATATAATTGGATATGCCGAAGAAGCCAATATATTAGAAACAGAAGAAATAAAAAACGAAGAGGGTCAGTATACAGAGATGGGTTGGGAAGTTTATCCAGAAGGACTATATAATGTATTAGATAGAGTCAATAATGAATACACTGACCTTCCTCTATATATTACTGAAAATGGAGCAGCATTTAATGATAGGCTTTCTGAAAACGGTAAGGTTAATGACCGTGATAGAATAGACTATTTAAAAGGACATATAATCACTGCTCATAAAGCCATTCAGGATGGAATACCGTTAAAAAGATATTATGTCTGGTCAATAATGGATAACTTTGAATGGGCTTATGGTTATTCAAAAAGATTTGGCATGATTTATGTAGATTATAAGGATGATCAAAAAAGATACTTAAAAGAATCTGCCAAATGGTATAGTGAAGTAATTAACCAAAATGGAGTACAAATAAAGGATTGAAATTATCAAAATAAATAATGCTCCATTTTCTTACTTTAAAAGAGAATGGGGCTTTAATCTTCTGTATTGAAAAAAGTCTTATATTTGTTGCTATTTCGCTCATTATATTATAAAATTATAAGATAGAGTAGTAAAATATTAACAATCTTATGGAGTTGATTTTAATGAAAGGATCCAAACCTGAGATAGATAGAATAATCTTGGTTGTTCTTGACAGTGTTGGGATTGGAGCATTACCTGATGCTAAGCAGTATGGTGATTTAGGTGCAAATACACTTGTTCATACTGCTGAAGCTGTTAATGGACTAAAATTAGATAATTTAGAAAAGTTGGGTTTAGGAAAGATTGATAATATTAAAGGATTAAAAAATGATTTAAAAAGCAGTGCAGTTTATGGAAAAATGGAGGAAAAATCAGTAGGTAAAGATACTACAACCGGGCACTGGGAATTAGCAGGTTTAGTATCAAAAAATCCTTTTCCAGTTTATCCTGACGGTTTTCCTGACGAAGTTATAAATCAATTTGAAAAAAGAATTGGTAGAGAAGTTTTAGGTAATAAACCGGCTTCAGGTACTGTAATAATTGAAGAACTTGGGGAAAAACATATAGAAACAAAAAAACCAATTGTATATACTTCAGCTGACAGCGTATTCCAGATTGCTGCCCATGAAGATGTCATTTCAGTAGCTGAGCTTTATGAAATGTGTGAAATAGCCCGCGAAATACTTCAGGGAGAACATGGTGTAGCAAGAGTTATTGCCCGTCCCTTTGAAGGAAAATTGGGTAATTTCAATAGAACAGAGCGTAGAAAAGACTTTTCATTAGCACCACAAAAAGAGACAATTTTAGATAAATTGAAAAAAAATGATATACCGGTCTTAGCAGTTGGTAAGATCGAAGATATCTTTGCAAATAAAGGGATAACTGAGTCTAATCACACCGTAGATAATATGGATTCAGTAGATGCCCTATTAGACTTTATGAAACAAAAAGAAAAAGCCTTTATCTTTGCAAACCTTGTTGAATTTGATATGATTTTTGGTCATAGAAGAAATGCTCAGGGTTATGCAGATGCATTAGAGGACTTTGATGGAAGGTTACCTGAAATTATTAATACAATGAATGAGAATGATATGCTTGTAATTACAGCTGATCACGGCTGTGATCCAACCTATAAAGGAACAGATCACACTAGAGAGTATGTTCCACTTTTGATTTATGGTAATAAAATAAAGCAAGACTATAATCTAAATACAAGAGAATCATTTGCAGACTTTGCTCAAACTACTGCAGAAGTATTTGGTATAGAAAAACTTGAATATGGCCAAAGCTTTTTAACAGAAATTTTAAAGGAGGAATAATCAAATGATTGAAAGCATTAATCAGGCAGTTGAATTTATTGAATCAAAAGTTAACTTTAAACCTGATATTGCCTTAATTTTAGGATCTGGTTTAGGAGTTTTAGCTGAAGAAATTTCAGATAAAAAGGTTTTAAAGTATGAAGATATCCCTAACTTTCCTGTATCTACTGTTGAAGGACATGCCGGACAGTTTGTATTCGGTAATTTAGAAGGCAAAAAAGTAGTTGCTATGCAGGGGCGCTTTCATTACTATGAAGGCTATAGTATGCAGGAGATTGCTTTACCTATAAGAGTTATGTATAAAATGGGAGCAAAAAATTTAATTGTAACCAATGCAGCGGGTGGAATAAACAGAAACTTTAAACCCGGTAATTTTATGATCATTCAAGACCATATCAATTTAATGGGAGATAATCCACTAAAGGGAGAAAACATAGAAGAATTTGGTCCAAGATTCCCAGATATGTCAGAGGTATATAATAAAGAGTTAAGAGAGCTTGCAGAAAAAACAGCACTTGAAAACAAAATAAATACTGTGAAAGGTGTTTACTGTGCCTTAAGCGGTCCCAACTATGAAACACCTGCAGAGATTAGATATTTAAGAAGCTCTGGAGGAGATGCAATTGGAATGTCTACAGTTCCTGAAACAATTACAGCAAATCATATGGGAATGGAGATACTTGGAATTTCTTGTATCACAAACATGGCAGCAGGAGTTTTACCTAAACCATTAGATCACAAAGAAGTAATGGAGATTGCAGAAAAGGTAAAACCTAAGTTTTCAAAACTAATTAGAGGTATCTTAAAGGAAATGTAATCAGGAGGGTAAACTTATGCGAGCATATGACTTAATATTAAAAAAGCGTGAAAACAGTGAACTTACAAAAGAAGAGATTGACTTTTTAATTAAGGGTTTTACAGAAGGCAGTATACCTGATTATCAGATGTCTGCTCTTTCGATGGCAATATATTTTAATGGAATGTCAGATCGAGAAATTGCTGATTTAACAATGGCAATGGCCAAATCAGGAGATCAAATAGATTTATCTAAGATTAAAGGCACTAAGGTAGATAAGCACAGTACTGGTGGAGTTGGTGATACTACATCATTAGTTTTAGTACCTTTAGTTGCAGCAGCAGGAATTCCGGTTGCAAAGATGTCGGGTAGAGGTTTAGGACACACCGGAGGCACTATTGATAAACTAGAGTCAATACCGGGGTTTAAAACCGAGATAAGTATGGATGATTTTATTAAAAATGTAAATGAAATTAATGCTGCAATTGCCGGCCAGACCGGTAACTTAACACCAGCTGATAAAAAACTGTATTCCTTAAGAGATGTTACAGCAACTGTTGATGCAATCCCTTTGATCGCAAGCAGTATAATGAGTAAAAAAATTGCGGGTGGGGCAGATGGCATTGTACTTGATGTTAAGGTTGGTTCAGGTGCATTTATGAAAACAATTGAAGATGCAAGAAAGTTAGCCAAAATAATGGTAAATATCGGTAAAAAACTTAATAGAGATACTATTGCTGTCCTTACAGATATGGAACAACCATTAGGTCAAGCAGTTGGTAATAACTTAGAGGTTATTGAAGCAATTGAAACTCTCAAGGGTAAAGGACCTAAAGACCTTGAAGAGCTCTGTTTAGTATTGGGAGCTAACATGCTTAAAATAGCAGGCAAGGTTGAAGACTATAATAAGGGTTATGAACTATTAGAAGAACTTTTACAAAACGGTAAAGCATTTGAACAGTTTAAAAAACTGGTCAAAAAACAAGGTGGAGATGTAACTTATCTTGATAATCCTGATAAATTTAAAAAATCAGAATATATATATGAGATTAAAGCTAAAAAAGATGGATATCTAAACCAGCTAAAAGCTATTGACATTGGCTTAGCAGCAATGCTAGTTGGTGCAGGTAGAGAGAAAAAAGGGGATAAGATTTTAAATGAAGTTGGTGTAAAGGTTTATAGTAAATACGGTGAGAAAGTTAAAAAAGGACAAAAAATAGCAACCCTACATTATAATAAAAAAGATAAGAACTTTGAAGAGGCCGTAGAGAAATTAAATCAGTCTTTTGTAATAAAAAATGAAGCTCCTAAACATAGAGAGCTAATTTATGAAATAGTTGATTAAGCCTAGAAAATATAAGGAGTGAAACTCAATGAGTATTTTTGATGGTGACAGACTACCAATAGATATATTCCAAATAGATAAAGATAGAATGATCCATGGTTGGTATTCTGATGTATACTTTAGAAATATTACCAATATTTTAACCACTTTATCTGAGGAAAGTTATACACTTAAAGATGAAGATATTGGAAACATAGAAGTAGAAATGCAGATTTTCCCCCGTAGAGAGCCGTTTTCTATACTAGGTGGAATTGATGAAGCATTAGCTATTTTGAAAGAATCAACCGGATATAAAAATGAAGACGGTGAGTTTGTAAATACCTATGATGAATTAGAAGTATTGGCCTGTCAGGATGGTCAAAAAGGATATTATAAAGGTGATCCTGCAAGAGTTGATCCAATTATAAAAATTAGGGGTAGATACAGAGACTTTGCACATCTAGAAACTCCGATTATTGGTTCATTAACAGAGGCCTCCCGGATTGCAACCAATGTGTATCAGGTAATGGAGGCTGCTCATGGAAAAGATGTTTTGTTTTTCCCGGCTCGTTTTGCTCACTATAAACTTCAAGCATTACATGGTTACGCCTATTCTTTAGGTGTTAATGCATATAATGAAGACTATGGACAAAATATGAGTCGTTATGTATCAACCGATGAACAAGGAGCTTGGTGGGGCGGTAAAGGTGGTGGAACAATCAGCCATTCCTATATTGCGAGTTTTTTAGGTGATACAACAGAGGCAATGCTGCAATTTTCAAGACTTATGCCCCATGATGTAAACAGGATTGCTTTAGTTGATTTTGATAATGACTGTGTAAATACAACTTTAGAATTACTTAAAGCAATGTATGATAAGTATGTTGAACTAAAAAATAATGGTAATTCCAATGAAGCAGACAAGTATAAATTATTTGGAGTACGTCCTGATAATTCATCAAGTCTAAGAGATAAAAGTATTGAACCATTAGGGGATAAGAAATTAGATAATGGAGTTAATGCTCGTCTTGTCTTTAAGCTACGCAAAGAGGTTGATCGTGCATATAAAGATTGGGATTTAGATCATGATGAAATAGAGTTGGCTAAAAAGTACTGTGAAGATGTAAAAATTATAGCTACAGGTGGATTTAAACCTAAAAAAATTAAAGAGTTTGAAGAATCTCAAGTACCGGTTGATATCTATGGTGTTGGCAGCTGGCTTTTATCTAACAGCTCAGTAGAAGGTACTAAAAATGACTTTACAGCTGATGTAGTTAAAGTTAAAAAAGATGGTGAATGGATTGATATGGTTAAAGTAGGCAGACAAGCCTGTGACAATGAATGTCTTGAAAAGGTAACAGACTATTAAACTATCGGGGATGATTTCATGGATTTAATTATATCACATGAAAATACAGATATAGATGGATTAGCAGGTATTGTAGCTGCTTCTAAACTGTATACTGATTCCAAAGTTGTAATTTCTGAAAACCTCACAACCTTAGCTCAGAAGTTTTTAGCTTTGTATAAAGATGAGTTTGATATATCTAGATATGATGAAGTTGATTATACTGATATTAAGAGAGTAATTGTTATTGATACCCATGAACATGACAGATTAGGTAGATTTATAGAACTAATTAACTGGGATCAAGTTGAAGTAATTGTCTATGATCATCACCCCCATCAGAAAATGGATTGGATCGATATCGATTTATCTGAAAATGTAGGTTCTGCCACATCAATAATAGTAAATAAGTTAAAAAGAGAAAATATTAAGTTGAGTCGTTCAGAAGCAACCTTGTTTGCATTAGGTATATCAGCAGACACGGGAAACTTCATGCATTTAAATACAGAATCAGAAGATCTGATTGCTTTTGCCTATCTATTAGATATGGGGGCAAACAAAAAAGTAATTAATGAATATCTTTTAGAAACCCTTGATAAAAACCAAAAAAAGGTATTTGATCTTTTAATTCAACACAGAAAAGATATTCAGATAAAAGATGAAAGTATTACAATGTTTACCTTGAAATATCCTCGTTATGTAACCGGATTAAACAATGTTGTAGAAAAAATCAAGATATTATACCAGCTTTCTGTTGTTTTTATTTTAGTAGAAATGGAAGGCAAAGTAATAATAATTGGTAGAAGTAGTGATGAAAATATTGATTTAGAAGAAATCTTTACCGAACTTGGAGGAGGGGGTCATTCAGGAGCAGGTTCTGTTTCTATAAAGACCGATCTTGAGATTGCTAGAAATAGATTAGAAACATCTATTAGAGATAAAATAAAGTTTGCTGTAAAAGTTAAAGATGTTATGCAAACTCCCCTTAAACTAAGTCAAGACCTTAAGGTAATCAAAGTAAAAGAAATAATGGAAGAAAAAAATATAACAGGTGTACTTTTAGCAAATGATAATCAAGAAGTAAAGGGTATCTTTACAACCCGTGATTTAAGAAGGTTAAATAAAACCAATGATATATATCGGGTTCCTGTAAAAGGATATATGACAAAAAAGTTGATTTATATAAAGCCTCTTGATACAATACACCAGGCTCAGGAAAAGATGGTTAAACATGATATAGGTAGACTGCCGGTAATGGATAATAATGAAAATGTTATTGGTATTATAACCAGAAGAGACATTTTAAATCAGTACTATGAAAAGGAAACTGAAAGTCAAAATCAAAATCGATTTGTAAGCTCATTAGTATCTATTACCCCTGAAAAAATCAAAGTATCAGAACAGTTAGATAAGTTGTCTAATAGTATAAAAAAATTATTTAAAAACATAGGCAAGATTGCTCAAAAAAACGACTGCAGGATCTTTTTAGTTGGTGGAATGGTAAGAGATTTACTGCTGAATCGAGAAAATGTTGATTTTGATTTTGTTGTAGATGGCAATATAGAGAAGTTAATAAAAGAAATAGCCCGTCAATATGAGGTTGGTTATAAGTACAACGATAAGTTTAAAACCGGTAACATGGTTATTGATAACCGACTGGATTTAGATTTTGCGGTATCTAGAAATGAACTATACACACATCCTGGAGCACTACCTAAGGTTAAAAAGGCAGATATATTTGATGATCTATTTAGAAGAGATTTTACAATAAATGCGCTTGCAGTTGCTTTACATCCGACTGAATACGGTTATTTATATGACTTTTTTAAAGCCAGGGAAGATGTTAAAAACAGAATATTAAAGGTGCTGCATCGTTTCAGCTTTTTAGATGATCCAACACGTATCATAAGAGGGATTAGATTAGTATTACAGCTTAATTTAGATATTGAAGATGAAACAAAAGCATTGATGCAGGAATCAATAAGATTAAGCAGGCTTTCAGATGTTAGCTTTTCAAGGGTTTATAAAGAATTGAGACTTTTATTTGAAGTAAATCCTGATCTTAAATTTGTTAACCTATTAAAAGAAATTCCATTTTTAAGGCTGTTATATAATGATTATAAAATTCCTAAAGATATTGAAAAAAAATGGCAGAGAGCAAATGAACATCTTGCATATTTTAAAGATAATAATTATAATGTTAAGAAATGGACAGTATATTTTTCATTAATATTTTCCAAAATACCACCTTCTGTAATAGAACATTGGTCTTTAAGTTATAAAGCAAAAGAGATTATCTTATTTAACCCAAGAGATTATAATATAGAAAAAATAACAAATAATAAAGGTAAGGTGGATTTATACATTCAATTAAAAGTATTAAGTAATGAAAAATTGATTCTTTTATTAGCAGAATATGATGATAAAAACTTAAAAGAACAGATATATTTTTATCTAGAAAAAATGTCAGATGTTGAAATTGAAATTAACGGAAATGATTTAATTAAAATAGGATATAAAGAAGGGCCTATTATTAGTGAAGCTTTAAAAGATGTTAAAAAAGAGGTCCTTAAAGGAAAATTAGTAACTAAAGAAAAGCAACTAGAACATGCAGATAAAATTAAAGATAGATTAGAAAGGAAGTAAAAGATGTCTAATATAATGGAATTAATTCTTGTAATACCGGTACTCTTGTTATCTCTATCAATACATGAGTATTCACATGGATATGTATCATATTTATTAGGAGATCCAACACCTAAGGATAATGGAAGATTAACTTTAAACCCAATTAAACATCTTGATTTAATGGGTAGTCTGGTACTTTTAATAACCAGAAGAATTGGTTGGGCAAAACCTGTACCTATTAACCCTCGTTACTATAAGAATCCAAGAAAGGGCTTAATGTTAGTGGGAATAGCTGGTCCAGGTTCAAACCTAATTATGGCGATATTTTTTGCTCTAATATTTAGAACAGTGATCTTTTTTTCAAGTGCAACATCAGTTGGATCAATTGGTGTTCAGGTTAGTGATCTACAGTATGTATTATTAAGGTTTTTACTGTTAGCAGTTATGGTTAACTTAAGTTTAGGCTTTTTTAACCTTCTACCGATTCCTCCTTTAGATGGTTCAAATATTCTTAGAGGAATACTCCCTCGTAATTTAGAAAAGTATTTAAACAAATTACAGGGTCCTATTGGAATGGTAATTCTTTTAATTTTAGCATATACAGGTATTCTATGGAGTATGATTAGCCCCTTTGTGAACTTCTTTTTAGGGGTATTAATATAAAGTTAGCAGGGTGAAAATTATGGATTATGAAGTAAAACTGGATGCATTCCAGGGTCCTCTGGAACTTTTATACCAGTTAGTTAAGAAAAATAAAATAGAGATCAGTAAGATTTCACTTGCTAAAATCACCGGTGAATATTTAGACTATATAGATCAAAATATTATGGATTTAGAGTTTACCAGTGAGTTTTTAGTAATAGCTGCAGAGTTGATTGAAATTAAAGCGAAGTATCTACTGCCTAAAGTTGATGATGAAGACGAAGACGAAGAAGAAAGTCTTGTTGAGAGATTAAAAAAATATCAACTGTATAAAGAACTTTCCTTTGTACTAGCAGATGAGTTTGAAACTAAAAGAGATACTTTTGAAAACAGTAGTAATTTAGATAAGTACCGCAACTTTGAAGAAGAGGTAGTTATAGATATTAATTTAAAAGACTTTAAAGAGATGTATTTAAAGGCACTTTATTCTGACAATGATCTAGAAGATGATGATATTGAGGAAGTAGAGCATATTATCATAGAAAAAATAAAGGTTGAAAAAAAGATTAATGATGTTTTAAATAAACTAAGTCATTATAAACAAATTAGTTTCTTTAAATTAATAAATGATCATGAAAATATAATGGAGATAGTTGTTACTTTTTTAAGCATATTAGAGCTAATGAAACTAAACAAGGTTAAGGTACTACAAGATGACCTTTTTTCACCAATTGAGGTTTCATTAGCATAGAGCAGGTGATATAAATGAATGAAAAAGATATGGCAAAGATTGAAGCATTGGTGTTTGTAGCTGAAAAACCGGTGGGAATAGATAAACTTTCTAGGGTATTGGATATGAAAATATCAGAGATAAGACCCATCTTAGAAGAAATAAAAAATGAATATCAAAAAGACAGTCATGGGTATGAATTTAATAGTTATAATGATCATTATGTATTTGAAACCAAAAAAGACTATGGTGATTTAATCTTAGATTATATGAATGTTTCAAAACATAAAAAATTAAGTTCTGCTGCCTTAGAGACTCTTGCAATAATAGCATATGAACAGCCGATTACAAGAAGAGAGGTAGAATCTATTAGAGGTGTTAATGTAGAAAGGACACTTTCGACTTTAGAAAAGTATGATTTAATTGAAGAAAAGGGTAGAAAAGAATCGATTGGTAATCCAATAATCTATGGAACAACAACGATCTTTTTACAGAAATTTGACTTAGATGATATAGATGATCTGCCTAAAATAGAGGACATAGACTACAAGAGTGTTTTTGATGAAGATTAAAAAAGGAATATTTCAATTTTTAAAGAATATTGTAAGTAGAGAAAGGATGTCTTTTTGATGGAACGCCTTCAAAAGGTAATGGCTCATGCTGGAGTGGCTTCTCGCAGAAAATCTGAGGAGATTATTGCAGCTGGTCGAGTGAAGGTAAATGGAGAAACAGTCAAAGAAATGGGAACTAAGGTTGATCCCCAATATGATGTAATCGAAGTAGACGAAAAAAAGATATCCAAAGAAAAAAAGGTGTACTATAAATTGTATAAACCAACTAATTATGTAACAACTGTTGATGACCCCCAAGGAAGAAATACTATATTAGATTTGATTGACGATATTAATCAAAGGATTTATCCAGTCGGTAGGTTAGATATGGATAGCAGTGGTTTACTTATCCTTACAAATGACGGTGATTTAACTTATAAGATCACTCATCCTTCCCACGAATTAGAAAAAGAGTATGAGGTTGTAGTTAACGGTAAGTTAGATTCAAATAGTTTAAACAAATTCAAACAGGGGTTAAAATTACAAGAAGGAAAGACTTCACCAGCAAGAATTTATAAGATAAATGAAGATAGTAAAAACACAACCTATAAAGTTATAATTCACGAAGGAATGAACCGGCAGATCAGAAAGATGTTTGAAAAGTTAGGACACAATGTTGTGAGCTTGAAGAGAGTAAGAATTGGCAATATTACTTTAGGAAGTTTAAGACTTACAGAATATAAGTCGATTTGTAAAAAGGAACTACAAGACCTATTAAGGTTATTATAATAACCTATGTAGTATAAAACAAGGGGGAGATCACATGGAAACATTAAAAGTTTCAGGTACATCTGATCCTAAATCTGTAGCAGGAGCAATCGCTGCAGTGGTTAAAGATGAAGGTAAGGTTGAATTACAGGCGATAGGAGCTGGAGCAATTAATCAAACGGTTAAGGCTATTGCAATTTCCAGAGGATATGTAGCACCTTTGGGAATAGATTTAATTATGATACCTGAATTTATTGAAATAGAAGTAGACGATGAGGTTAGAACAGCAATTAAGTTCACTGTTTCACCCAGAAGACAATAAAAAAACATATGTTTATTTAACTATAATGACTCTGGGCCTATCCTAAGTATGGGATAGGTTTTTTCTTGTAGATAAAGTAAATGTTGACGAGGTGAATATATTTGTTTTTAAAAAAAGTAAAAATAAAAGGATTTAAATCATTTGCAAACACAATAAACTTTAAATTTGATATTCCAATAACAGCTATTGTTGGACCTAATGGTAGTGGAAAAAGTAATGTAGTAGATGCTGTCCGCTGGGTATTAGGAGAACAAAGTGCTAAAAACTTAAGGGGTTCAGAGATGGCCGATGTGATATTTGCCGGTAGTCAAAAACTACCAGCAGCTTCATCTGCTGAAGTATCACTGTTTTTAGATAACTCTGAACGTATATTAGATATTGAGACTGATGAAGTAAAGATATCCAGAGAAGTAACAAATGACGGTCAGAGTGATTATTTGATAAATGATAGCAAGTGTAGACTAAAAGATGTAAATGAACTACTTATGGATACAGGTTTAGGTAATAATTCCTATTCAATAGTTAGTCAGGGTAAAATTACACAAATAATAAATTCTAAACCTGAAAACCTAAGAGAGTTATTTGAAGAAGCAGCTGGTATCAGCAAACACAAATCAAGAAAAAAGGATGCTGAAAAAAGGCTTGAGAATACAAATTCTAACTTACAAAGAATAAAGGATTTGGTCTGGGAATTAGAAAAACAGTTTGAAAAATTAACAAAAGAAGCTAAAAAAGCTAAAAAATATAAGAACTTAAAAAGTGAATTAAAAGGTATAGAAATTAATTTATTATTAGACCAGTACCAGGAATTATCAGTAAGAATTGATGAGTTAGAGAACAAAAAAAATAGTTTAGAAAATATTATAAATAAAAAAGAAACAACTGCTGAAAATAAAAAAGAAAAACTACATATTAAAAAAGAAGAATTAAGAGATTTAGAAGTGAAGTATGATGATAAAAAGGATGAGTTTTACCAACTTAAAACTAAAAATGAAGAAGTTAAAAATAGAATTAATATAATAAAAGAACGCAGGAAAAATTTAATTAGAGAAAAAGAAAACTTAAGTGAAGAAATAATGAAGTTAAAAGAAGATTACAACAACAATGAAACAACAGTTGATAACTTGGATATTAAATTAGAAGATCAAGAAAAAAAGTTAAATCTTTTAGCTGAAAAAAAAGACAGTATTGAAAAAGACTATAATTCTCGTGTTGAAAAACTAAAAAAACTTAGATCTAAATTGAATAACTATCGTGAAAACTTAATAGAAGAAAATGTTGATATAAATCAGTTAAAAAGAGACTTTGATAAGTTAAAGGAAAAAATTAAGTATCGCCAAAGGGCATTAACCGATTTCCAGGATCAAAAAGAACAGATTTTAACTAAAAGAGCCCATATTAATAACAAAATTGATTTAAATGAAAAAGAACATAATAAAACTTTACAAGAGTTAGAAAAAACCAAAAATGAATATCAAGATTTAGAACAAAAACTTGATAGTTATCAAAATAAGTATGATCAACTAGAGACTGAATATGAAAAAATACAGGATGAACTTTATCAAAAAAAATCTCGCATGGAATTTATTAAAGAACTTAAAAAAGATTACTCCGGTTTCTATAAAGGTGTAAAGTCAATTTTAAAGAGATCTGATAAGTTTTCTAAGATGTATGGAGCAGTTGCTCAACTAATTGATGTTAAAAAAGAATTTGAGACAGCTGTTGATACTACTTTAGGTAATAAACTGCAAAATATTGTAGTTAAAGATGACATTACTGCCCAAAACTGTATTAACTATCTTAAAGAAAGCAATAAGGGAAGGGCAACCTTTCTACCAATTGAATCCATAAGGAATTATGGAAAAATTAATACATCAGATTTTAATAATGTTGATGGGTTTTTAGGCTTAGCTTATGATTTTGTTGATTACAAAAAAGATTACAAAGATGTAATGGAATCTCTATTAGGTAATACAATCATTACAAGTGATCTAGATTCTGCCATTAAGATTTCTAATATAATTAATAAAAAACATAAAATAGTCACAAAAGATGGAGATGTAATATATCCTGGAGGTTCATTATCAGGTGGTAGTAAAAACAAAAAGAAAAATGATCTTTTAAGCAGAGATCGTGAAATTAAAGAACTTAAAACTGAAATCAACAAACTAAATGATAAGATCGATCAAATTGTGAAAGACGGTCTTGATATCAAAGAAGAGATAAATAACTTAAAAGATAAAGAAGAAAGTTTAAAAAACAAGACACAACAGCTTAAATTTAAAGCTGAAAACTTTCAGGAAAAAATGCAAGAACTACAGCTAGATCATGAAGATACCGTTAAAAATCTAAAAAATATTGAAGATAAGATCGATAGTGAAAATGAAAGTTTAAAAGAACTTAATAAAGAAAAAGAAAATTTAAATGGTATTTTTGAAAATAATAGTCAGGACTTTGATGAAGAAAAAAATATAATTAAAGATAAACAAGATGAGATTGATAAATTAAATGATAAAATAGAAAGTATTCGAGAAGACCTCACTAATATAAGAGTAGAGTATGCAACTGAACAGGAAAAACATAAAAACTTAAAAAAAGAAAGTGAAAACTTAAAAGAAAGTTTAAAAGATAATCAAATTTTAAGAGAAGAGAAAATCAAAAGAATAGATGAGATAGATGAAGAAACTAATTCTCTTACAGAAAGAAAAGATAAGTTCATAGCACAAAAACAAGAGTTTGAAAATGAAATAACACAAAGGGAAGATAATTTAAAAAAGCTAAACAAAAAATTATCTAAAGTAAGAGAAACACATGATAAATTAGAAGAAGAAGTAGAATTACTTAATACTGAACTAAATAATAAAAAAGATAAATTACATGAGATTAATATTGAGTTTACTAGAAAAAGTGATAAGGAAGAAAGTATAGTAAATCGCCTTCATAATGAATATGAATTTGATGTAGAAAACGATGAATATGAAAACAGAAAAGAAGTAGAGAACAAAAAAGAAGTTGAAAACAAGGTTAATGAACTGAGAAACGAAATATCTAAACTCGGGAATGTCAATACCGGTGCAATTGAAGAATATGAAGAACTCAAAGAAAGACTGGACTATTTACATGAACAACAGGATGATCTTAATTCTGCAAAAGATTCAATCGTAAATATAATCGAAAGAATAGATGAAACAATGATGGATAAGTTCAAGACTTCTTTTTATCAGATTAAAGAAGAGTTTGAAGAATTATTTGTTGAACTATTTAACGGTGGCAAGGCAGAACTAAACTTAGTTGATGAAGATGCACTCCTAGAAACTGGGGTAGAAATAATTGCCCAGCCTCCTGGTAAAAAATTAAAGAAATTAACATTATTATCAGGTGGTGAGAGAGCTCTTACAGCAATTGCCCTAGTATTTGCACTACTTAAGGTTAATCCTAGTCCATTTTATATTTTAGATGAAATTGATGCTCCATTAGATGATGTAAATGTTGTTAGGTTTTCAAACTTCTTAAGAGAGTATACTGACTTTGCTCAGTTTATTGTTGTAACTCACAGAAAACACATGATGACATCAGTTGATAATATCTATGGACTAACAATGACCAATCGAGGAGTAACTGAATTGGTTTCTTTAAACTTAAAGGAACAGATCCAATAAGATACAGGAGGTAAGATAAATGTCAATATTTAAAAATGTAGATGAAAATGAAGATGAAGATAAAGGATTATTTCAAAAACTAAAAAATGGATTAAATAAAACTAAAAAAGGCATTTTTGGAAAGATTAATGATCTTTTTACTGGTGGTAAAGAGTTAAATGATGATTTCTTTTTAGAATTAGAAGAAGTCCTTATCCAGGCAGATATAGGTGTACACACCACCATGAAAATGATCGATGATTTAAAATTGAAGGTTGAAAAAGAAGATATTGAAACCACTGAAGAGTTTTACGGAGTATTTAAAGAAGAACTAAGTCAGTTTTTACAGGAAGAAAAAGGTGGTTTAACTTTAAATGATGGTTTAAATATCATTATGGTAGTAGGTGTAAATGGTTCTGGAAAGACTACTACAATTGCAAAGATAGCAAGTAAGTTTAAAAAACAAGGTAAAGATGTCATGATTGCTGCTTGTGATACCTTTAGAGCTGCTGCAATTGACCAGTTAGAGGTATGGACCAATCGCTTAGGGGTAAGACTTATTGCTCAAAAAGAAGGTTCAGATGCAGCTGCTGTAGCTTATGATGCAATCCAATCAGCTCGTTCTAAGGGTTCTGATGTTTTAATTATTGATACAGCAGGACGTCTCCATACCCAAAAGAACTTAATGGAAGAGTTAAAAAAGGTAAAGCGTGTAATCTATAATGAGGCTGAAGATGCACACAAACAGATTCTTTTAGTTTTAGATGCTACAAATGGCCAAAATGCGATTTCACAGGCTAAGCTATTTCATAAAGCAGTAAATATTGATGGTATTGCTTTAACAAAATTGGATGGAACCGCAAAAGGCGGAGTTGTAATTGCGGTTAAAGATGAGCTGGGAATACCAATTAAATTAATCGGAGTTGGAGAAAAGGAAGATGACTTACAGTCCTTTAATCCCGATAATTTTGTAGACGCCTTATTTTCTTAAAAAAAACACCCTTGACATAAACTAAATGATGTATTATACTATGCTCTGTGAGCAAGTGTAAAGTAATAATACTTAACAAGCATGGTGGTTAAAATGTTAGACAAAACAATTGAAGTAAGTATGTTATATGATTACTACGGTAAACTACTGACAGATAAACAAAAAGAAGTAATCGAGCTGTACTTTTATCAGGACTTATCACTTGGTGAAATTGCTGATAATTTAGATATTAGCCGTCAGGGTGTTTATGATCACCTGCATCGAGCTGAAGACACTTTAAAAAAGTATGAAGATAAATTACAGTTGGTTGCAAGAAATAAAAAGAATATAAATTTAGTAAATGAATTAATAGATTTTCTGGATGGTAAACAAGATATTGACCAAAAAACAAGATCTTTTTTATTGGAAAAATTAAAAAAGATGAATAAAAATATTTAAGCTGGAGGTCTTTTTTAAATGATTTTTTCTGGATTAGCAGAAAAACTGCAGAGTACTCTAAAAAAATTGAGTAGTAAGGGTAAGTTAAATGAAAAGGATGTTGATTCTGCCTTAAGAGAGGTTAAACTTGCTCTACTAGAAGCAGATGTAAACTACAAAGTTGTAAAAAACTTAGTGAATAATATAAAAGAAAGAGCAGTTGGCCATGAGGTAATGGAAAGTCTAACCCCTGGTCAACAGGTTGTAAAAATTGTTAATGAAGAGTTAACCAAGTTAATGGGTGGACAGCAGAGCGAAATTAGTATTTCACCAGAACCCCCAACTTTAATTATGTTAGTTGGTTTACAGGGTTCAGGTAAGACAACTACTGCTGGTAAATTAGCTAAAATGTTTAAAAATGAAGGTAAAAACCCATTATTAGTTGCCGGTGATATTTACAGGCCTGCTGCAATAAGACAGCTTCAGGTTTTAGGTGAGCGTTTAGAGATTCCAGTATTTTCAATGGGGGATAAACAAAGTCCTGTTGATATAATAAAGGCTGGTCTTTCAAAGGCTGAATCAGATGGCAATGATGTAGTAATATTAGATACTGCAGGTCGTCTTCACATTGATGAAGAGATGATGGATGAACTACAGGATATTAAAGAAAGTACTGAACCTGATGAAATTCTTTTAGTTGTTGACTCAATGACAGGTCAAGATGCAGTTAATGTATCTGAGAACTTTGATAAAAAACTGGGTGTAAATGGAGTTGTTTTAACAAAACTTGATGGTGATGCCCGTGGTGGTGCAGCACTTTCAGTTAAGGCTGTAACCGGAAAGCCGATTAAGTATATTGGTACCGGTGAAAAATTAGATAACTTTGAAGCTTTCCATCCCGACCGTATGTCCAATCGAATATTGGGTATGGGTGATGTGTTAAGCTTAATCGAAAAGGCTGAACAGTCTATAGATAAAGAAAAGGCTAAAAAATTAGAAGAAAGATTAAAAAATAATCAGTTTACTTTTGAAGACTTTTTAGACCAGCTTGAACAGTTAAGAGATATGGGACCACTTGATGAGATTATGGGGATGATACCCGGAATGAGTGGTGCAAAACAACTTAAAAACTTACAAGTTGATGAAAAACAACTCGATCACATTGAAGCTATAATTAATTCAATGACCAAAGAAGAAAAGGTCGAGCCTAAAGTGATTAACGGAAGCCGTAGAAAAAGAATTGCAAAGGGTAGTGGTACAAGTATACAAGAGGTTAATAGACTTCTAAAACAGTATAGAGAGACTAAAAAGATGATTAAACAGTTCAATGGTTCTAAAGGCAAAGGTTTAATGGGTAAGATGAACTTACCGTTTTAATATAAATAAAGACTTTAATTTTTTCAAGGAGGTGAAGTTTAATGGCTGTTAAGATTAGACTTAAAAGAATGGGTAAAAAAAGAAGTGCATCATATAGATTGGTGGTTTCAGATTCACGTAATGCTCCAATCGGTAAATTTATTGAAGAGTTAGGTTATTATGATCCTACTACTGAACCAGAAACATACAAGATTGATGAAGAGAAAGCACTTAAATGGCTAAACAATGGTGCAAAACCATCTAACACTGTTAAGAGCTTATTAAAGAAATCAGGTATTTATAAAAAGTTTCTAAATAAGGAATAGTAAAAGGAGGTTTCTCCTGTGGATGAATTAGTAGAAGTAATTGCAAGATCTATTGTGGATAAACCAGAAGAAGTAAAAACCAAAAAGATTGAAGAGGACAACACTACTTTAATTGAACTATCTGTTGCTGAAGATGATATGGGTAAAGTTATCGGTAAACAAGGTAGAATTGCAAGAGCAATTAGAAAAGTAGTAAAAGCTTCAGCTACCAAAGAAGGTAAAAAAGTTGAGGTTAAAATCAAATAAGTTTGGTGAATTATTATGGAAGATTTAGTCACATTAGGAAAGATAACTAAAAATCAAGGTAATAAGGGTGAGTTAAGAGTAGCCCCTTATACAGACGATTTAAGAAGATTTGAACTTTTGGAATCTGTATATCTAGTAAATCCTAATCAAGTTGAAAAGAACAAAAAGATAATTGAAGATATGTGGTATCATAAAAGTTTTGTGATCCTTAAACTTCAAGGTATAGATGATATCGGTGAAGCTTTAAAGTATAGAAACTATGAAGTTATGATAAAAGAAGATGAACTTTTACCATTAGCTGAAGATGAATACTATATTGAAGATCTTATCGACCTTGAGGTATTGCTATTAGATGATAGTAGATTAGGAAAAGTAATAAATGTTTTAGATACTAAGGGAACTGATATATTAGTTGTAAAAGATCAAAAAAAAGAGTATATGATTCCAATGAGCAAAGAATATATTAAAGAAATTGATTTTGAAAATAATAAAATATACATTGATCCAGTAAACAAGATATTAGACTTATAATCTTAGGGGGATAAAAATGCAGTTTGATATTTTAACATTGTTTCCTAAAATGTTTAAAGGCCCCTTTTCAGACAGTATTATAAAAAGAGCAGTTGATAATAACATACTCAATATTAACTTAGTTGATATAAGAGACTATACAACAGATAAACACAATACTGCTGATGACTCTCCTTATGGTGGTGGGGCAGGTATGGTTTTAAAGGTTGAACCAATCTATTATGCCCTCAAAGATATTACAGAAGACTTTAAAGACAAAACTACAAACATTTTATTAACTCCACGCGGAAAGCAGTTAAACCAGGATATGGTTAAAACTTTAAGTAAAAAAGACCGTTTGGTTTTAATATGTGGACACTATGAAGGTATAGATGAAAGAATTAGAGAAAACTTTGTTGACCATGAGGTATCAATTGGAGACTATGTACTTACAGGTGGAGAAATACCTGCTATGGTATTAGTTGATACAGTTTCTCGTATGTTACCAGATGTACTTGGTGCAGATGAATCCAAAAAACATGATTCTTTTTATAATGGATTATTAGACTATCCTAACTATACAAGGCCAAGAGAGTTTAAAGACATGAAGGTTCCAGAAATATTAACAAGTGGTAATCATCAGTTAATTGATAGGTGGCGTAAAAAAGAAGCCCTAAAAAGGACTTACTTAATGAGACCTGATTTAATAGATCAAGATAAATTAACTGAAACTCAAAAAGAGCTGCTAGAGGAAATAAAAAAAGAAGTTAAAGGAGATCCTAATCATGAATGAGAATGTATTTATTGCACTACTTCATCATCCGGTATATAATAAGGATGGTGATATAATAACTACTACAGTAACTAATTATGATCTACATGATATTTCCAGAGCAGCAAGAACTTATGGTATAAATAAGTACTATGTAGTAAACCAGCTTAAATCACAGCAGGCTTTGGTTAAAAGAATGCTTGATTACTGGACAAGTGGTTTTGGAGCTGATTATAATAAAACCAGACATGAAGCCTTTAAAGTTATGGAAATCATAGATACTTTAGATGACACAATAGAAGATATCAAAGATAGAACCGGTGAAAAACCTGTTATAATTACTACTAGTGCTAAAAAAAGTGAAGAAACTATGTCATTTAAGAACTTAAGTGAAAAGATTAATCAAACTAACCGTCCGTATTTAGTAATATTTGGAACCGGTTGGGGATTAACAAAAGAAATTATTGATAGATCTGATTATCTTTTAGAACCTATCGAAGGTAATACAGATTATAATCATCTTTCGGTCAGAAGTGCAGCTTCAATAATTATGGATAGACTTCTGTCCTAATAAATATTAAAGATTACTTTAAGTTTCTGAAAGGAGGTACGATGATGAATATTATCGACAACATAAATAAGGAAAACATGAGAGACGATATACCAGAATTTATCGCTGGTGATACTGTTCGTTTGAAGGTAAAAGTTGTTGAAGGTGGTAAAGAAAGACTTCAGCAGTATGAAGGAGTTGTAATATCAAGAAAAGGTAGCGGCTCAACTGAGACCTTTGCAGTTAGAAAGATTTCTCACGGTGTAGGAGTTGAAAGAACATTCCCAGTACATTCTCCTAAAATTAAAGAGTTCGAAGTTTTAAGAAAAGGGGATGTAAGAAGAGCTAAATTATATTACCTTAGAGAAAGAAGAGGTAAAAAAGCTCGTATTAAAGAAAAAAGATAGTATAAGAGGACTTTTAAAGGGTGAGGGAATTTTCCAGCACCCTTTAATTTATTTTATTTAGAAATTTTAATAATTTATAGGTGAAAGTTAAGAGGTGAATATTATGAACATATATCCCGGTCATATGGCAAAAGCTAAAAGGGTATTAAAAGAAAATTTAAAGAATGTTGATTTAGTATTAGAAGTACTAGATGCGCGAATACCAAAATCTAGCCATAATAAAGAACTTAAAGAAATAACAGAAGACAAAGAAAAGATATTAATATTAAATAAAAAAGATTTGGCCGAAAAAAGTATAACGGACCAATGGGTTAGTGAGATTGAAAAATATGTTAAAGCAATTAAGATGAATGCTGTAAAAAAATCGGGTATGAAAAACTTGATTAATTTAATGGAGAAAAAGCAAGAAGAGATTAATGAAAAAAGGTTGAATAAAGGTATAAACCAAAGACCGATTAGAGCAATAGTAATTGGAATCCCAAATGTGGGTAAATCAGCTATTATAAATGCACTGGCAGGTAAGTCTTCTGCTCGAACAGGTAATACACCAGGTGTTACTAGAGGAAAACAGTGGATTAAAGTTTCAAAAAATATTGAACTTCTTGATATGCCTGGTATACTTTTTCCAAAAGCTGAAAATGAAGATACAGCCTATAAATTAGTCTTAACTGGTGCTATTGAATTAAAAAAAGTTGATACAGAGATGGCAGCATATAAATTATTAAAGTTTTTAGACCAACTTGAAAAAATTGATACAATTAGTGAATATTATGAGATTGATATATATGAAGGTGAACATCCCTATGATATTTTACCTAAAATCGGAAAAAAAAGGGGCTGTTTGATGAGTGGTGGAAAGATAGACCGCAATAGAGCAGCTAAACACCTTGTAAATGACTATAAAAAAGGTGTTTTAGGTAGGCTATCCCTTGAGATAACAGGTAGTGATCATTTTGAATTTTAATGAAATGACCATAAAAGAAATTAAAATATATATAGACAAGTATGATGATGTTGAGCAAATTGATTCTGGTATTATTAATGGTTTAGAAAATGACAGTAGAAAAGGTGTAAATAAGATAGCTGAAAGAATTCATAACAAAAAGAGAAAAAAAAGAAAAAAACAAAAAATGTGGCAAAAACAAAATGAGATATTAAAAAAATATGAAAAAAAAGGTTTTGAATATATAGCCGGTATAGATGAAGCAGGACGGGGTCCTTTAGCAGGACCTGTAGTTTCTTCAGCTGTGATACTAGATACCTCAAAACCCATTTTAGGTTTAACCGATTCAAAAAAAATTAGTCTATCTGAAAGAGAAAGGCTTTTTGATATAATTTTAGATGAGGCAGTTTCGGTTGGGATTGGAATCGTTAGTAATACCATAATTGATCGGATGAACATTCATCAAGCAACATTTTTGGCAATGAGAAGAGCTATTGAAGACCTTAATTATAATCCTGGATTTGTATTAGTTGACGGCAACCAAAAGATACCAGAGATTAAATGTGAGCAGGAAGCTGTTATTAGTGGTGATTTAAAGATCAATTCAATCAGTGCTGCTTCGATAATAGCTAAAGTTACTAGAGATAGAATAATGGATGAATTACATGAAAGTTATCCTACATATAATTTTTTAAGTAATAAAGGGTATGGAACACAGGAACATATCTCTGCTATAGAGAGTGATGGTCCTTGTCCTTACCATAGATTTTCCTATAAAATAGTGAATGAGCATAAAAGAAAGAGTGGTTTTAATGAATACTAAGTATCTTACAAGAGGAGCTTTAATAGCTGGACTTTATGTTATAATAACATATATATTATCTCCTGTAAGTTTTGGTCCCTTACAGTTTAGGGCTTCTGAAGCATTAACAGTTTTACCAATTTTATATCCGGAAGCAATTCCAGCTTTATTTATCGGAGTACTGCTTTCAAATATATTAGGTGGACTTGGTATGGTTGATATAATTGGTGGCAGTTTGGCTACATTGATTGCAGCTTATGGTACTTATTATTTCAGAGATTCTTTTCTTGCATATTTAAGTCCAATAGTTTTAAATGGGTTTTTAATTAGTATCTATTTACATTTACTTTTTGGTATTCCATATTGGTTAACTGTAGTACAAATATCTTTTAGTGAAGCAGTAGTAATTTTTCTTTTAGGATACCCGTTAATACAGTTTTTAAAAAGGCGTAATCCTTTAAAAAATCAGGATTTGGAATTCTTGCAATAAATGGCAAATTAAGTTATAATTTAAATATGAACAGGACTTATTATTAGGAGGGATATTAATGTTAAGCAAAAAAATGGAAGAACAACTAAATGAACAGATAAATGCAGAAATTTACTCTGGGTATTTATATTATGCAATGGAAGCTTATTTTGAAGATCTAGATTTAACTGGATTTGCAAACTGGATGCATGTACAAGCTCAAGAAGAACTTTTACATGCTCATAAATTCTTTAACTATATTAATGAACGTGGTGGAAGAGTAAAATTAGATGGAATTGAAACCCCTAAAAATGATTGGGAATCACCCACTAAAGTATTTGAAGAAGCATATGAACACGAAACAAAGGTAACTGAAAGAATCAATAATTTATATGATTTAGCTCTTAAAGAAAAAGATCATGCAACTGCTTCTTTCTTGAAATGGTTTATTGATGAACAGGTTGAAGAAGAAGCTTCTGCAGATGAAATAGTTAATAAGTTAAAAAGAATTGGAGATTCCGGACATGGTATCTTTATGTTAGATAGTGAGCTATCAAATAGAATGCTTGATACAGCCGAATATTCTGAAGGTAGTGAATAAAGGATAATATCATTGATAATATGTCATGAGTTTTCCAATTAAGGAACTCATGGCATATTTTTATCTAAATCAATTTAAATAAGGAGATGGAGGTTGTTTATATGGGTATATTTGATAAGTTTAAAAAGGTATTTACATCTTCCTCTGATTCTAAGATTGTTAACTTATATATTGAAGATAATAAATGTGGTAATAAGATGAGAATTGTATTAAGAAAAGGATATGATATTCAAAAAAATTATGATGATAATGTAGAAGGTGAATATCAGATACATAAAGTAATTGTTTGTGATAAATGTTATAATAATGTTATCATAGATGTTCAATTTGATAGAAATTATAATATTATTAACAAAGCAATTGAAAATGGGAAGTTTCTTACCGAAGATGGTTTTAATAAATAGTTAAAGACAGCTGGGAGGTCTATATGATATTCAATTATCCTAATATGTTAACTGCAGTTAGATTACTATTAATACCAGTTTATATATATTTTTTTCTTAAAGGAGAATATATAATAAGTGGTATTGTGTTTTCTATATCTGGTCTTACAGATTTTTTAGACGGTTATCTAGCTAGAAAATATAATATGGTAACAGACTTAGGAAGACTTCTGGATCCATTAGCTGATAAATTAACATTGATCAGTATTTTAGTTGTCTTAATCTATATGAATGTAATTCCTAAGATTATCTCTATAACATTATTAACCAGAGAGGTTTTTGTGTTATTTGGTTCTAGCATAATGTATTTAATGGGTAGAGACTTAATAAAACCTACTCTTTTGGGAAAATCTTCAATGTTTTTATTATATGTTGCAATTGCAGCAAGTTTACTAGACCTAGCATTTATTGATATGCTTTTATATTATGTTGTTATTCCATTAAATATTATCTCAGCTTTAGATTATATCAGAAACGCGTATAAAAGTCTTTAAACTTGAGGAGATAAAAGATGAGTATCTTATTAAAAGATATTAAAGAAATATATAGTCCAAACCAAGATTTAAATATGTTTAATCATGTAATAATAACTGATCGTAAAATCGATAAAATACTAAAAGAGATTGATATAGATAAGCATAATTTTGATAAAATTATTGACTGTAGGAATAAAGTTATTTTACCTGGTCTTATAAATAATCATACTCATAGTTCAATGTCAATTTTAAGAGGTTATGCTGATGACTTGGTTTTAGATAAATGGTTGAAAGATAAAATATGGCCAGCAGAAGCAAAACTAACTGAAAAAGATATTTATTGGGGAGCTATGTTAGCGGTTTTAGAAATGATCAAAACTGGAACCACTACCTTTACTGATATGTATTTTCACATGGATAAAGTAGCAGAAGTTGTTGAGAAATCTGGTATAAGAGCTGTTTTGGGTGAGGGTCTAATAGAAGAAAATGACGGTCTTGAAGGTCTAAACAATTCATTAGAGTTCGCTTTAGATTATAATAACAAAGCAGAGGGAAGAATTAAGACCTGTATGGCACCTCATTCTGCCTATACCTGTACTCCAAAATATTTAAAAGAAATTAGTAATGTTGCTTTAGAAAATGATCTTTTAGTTAATATTCATGTTAGTGAAACAGAAGATGAGGTTAATATAATAAAAGATAATTATAATACAACCACAGTTCAACTATTGGAAGATATTGGTTTATTAGATAATGATATTATTGCTCCACATTGTGTCTATGTTAATGATAAGGATATTAAATTACTTAAAAAGAAAAATGTGGGGGTTGTATATAATCCATCAAGTAATATGAAGTTAAGCAGTGGAATTGCTCCTATAAGTGAACTATTAGATAATGACATAAATGTCTCATATGGAACTGATAGTGCTGCTAGTAATAATAACTTGGATTTAATTGAAGAAGCCAGAATGGGTTCTTATTTACAAAAAGTGTCAACCGGAGATCCTAGAGTTTTACCGATTGAAGCCAACTTAAAAATGTTAACCTTAAATGCAGCTCAAATTATAGGTTATTCAAATTTAGGTGAAATCAAGGAAGGTTATCTGGCTGATCTGGTATTAATAGATACTAAAAATATACCACACCAGTATCCCTCCTATAATTATCTATCAAATATATTCTACGCTGGTAATGGTGGTGATGTAGATACTGTGATTGTAAATGGTGAAGTTCTTATGGAAAACATGAAGTTAATAACGATCGATGAACAAGAAGTATATAAAAATATAAATGATATTTCAAAGAAGTACCTCTAGAAGGGAGTGTTTTAATTGAAAAAAGGATTTAGATATATTTTTACATCATTCATTATAATATTAGTTGCATTATTAATTGCAGTTTTTGCAGGCGCCAATTTTTTTACGGAATGGGCCTGGTTTGATAGTTTAGGTTATCTACAAGCATTCTTATTGATGTTTTTCTCCAATTTCGGCTTAAGAATTCTAATTGGTCTAGTATTTGCAGTGTTTGTTTATGTTAACCTTTCTTTTACAAAGAAAGTATTTAATAAGTACTTTACTGAAGAAAGAGTAGAAAGTGAAAATGTTGAGTCTTTATTTAAAGATGGAAACAAAAACTTTTTAAACTGGTTAACTAAAAAGAAATTAAACTGGATTTATCTTGCTGCAAGTATAGTTTTAGGATTTTTATTTAGTTCTGTAAGTTCTGAGCTCTGGAAAATAGTTTTAAAATATTTCAACCAGACTCCATTCGGAACCACAGACCCAATCTTTGGCAGAGATATAGCATTTTATGTGTTTAGTTTACCGTTTTATAGTTTTATCAAAGAAATGGGTATGGTATTAATCATACTAACAATTGTGGTGGTTGGAGTAATCTACTTTATAGCTTCAGGTATTAGTTCATTCTCAGAGATGAAAATGAAGTTGTCAAACCGAGCTAAAAGTCATATTACAATATTATTATCCGGCTTTTTACTTTTAAAAGCCTGGGATTATAGGATTGCAATGTATGAACTATTGTATTCTCCAAGAGGGGTTGCATTTGGAGCAAGTTATACTGATATAAATGCAAATCTATTAGGTTTAAAAATTCTGTTCTTTATCGCAATAGCTGTAGCTGTTGGTTTATTAGTCAGCCTATTTAGAAAAAATTATAAGATACTTGCTTGGGGATTGGGAATCTGGTTAGTTACTTCACTTATCTTTGGTGGAATATATCCTGGATTTGTCCAAAGATTTCAGGTTGAACCAAATGAAATAAACCGTGAGGATGAATATATAGGTTATAATATTGAGATGACATTAAAGGCTTATGGTTTAGATAATATTGAACAAACTGACTTTAATGTTGACAATGGACTTACTACAGAGGACTTGGAAAAAAATAGTGAAACAATTAAAAACATCAGATTATGGGATCCAAGACCACTTCTTACAACCTATAATCAGATTCAATCATTAAGACAGTACTACCAATTTCAAAATGTTGATGTTGACAGGTATACAATAGATGGTGAGTACAGACAAGTTATGTTATCAGCTCGTGAGATGAACCAAGATTTACTTTCTGGACAGGCTCAAACCTGGATTAATCAGAAGTTAAAGTATACTCATGGTTATGGAGTAGTAATGAGTCCTGCTAATAGATTAACTTCTGAAGGAATGCCTGAGTTTTTCATGCAGGATATTCCTACAAAAGTTAATGTTAATATAGAATTAAATAACAATTCTATTTATTATGGTGAAAAAACAGATAACTATGTTATTGCTAATACTGATTCTACTGAATTTCATTATCCACAGGGAGATAATAATATTTATATTTCTTATGATGGTAATGGTGGAGTACCAATGGGTGGATTAATTAAAAAATCGATATTTGCTTTAAGATTTAATAACTTAAAGTTTCTTTTAAACAATGATATTAACCCTGATAGTAGAATTATGTACTATAGAAATATAAATGAGAGAGTTAGAAAAGCTGTTCCATTTTTAGAGTATGATAGTGATCCTTATTTAGTTGTTTCAGAAGGAAAGCTATATTGGATACAGGATGCTTATACTACAACAAACAGATATCCTTATTCAGAACCTGTAAATAACTCAGTAAACTATATTAGAAACTCAGTAAAGGTTGTAATAGATGCCTATAATGGTGATATGAACTT
>Ga0306868_1000076_pt1 | contig 87067 bp, 82 predicted proteins | sample AntRauTorckE6832_FD_190411 | JGI IMG/M metagenome (GOLD analysis project Ga0306868, IMG submission 190411) | Saline lake microbial communities from Rauer Islands, Antarctica - Metagenome Torckler E6 #832 (v2) (version 2) | ecosystem: Environmental > Aquatic > Non-marine Saline and Alkaline >... | reverse complement strand
ATCGTTTGTTTTAGGAACGTATCATGGTGGATTTCAAAGAGACCAATTACAAAATTATCTTGACGAGTTTACCTTTAGATTTAACCATCGGAAAGAAAGAAAATTGTTGTTTGATATACTGCTTGAACTTTGTGTATTAAGATAGCTAATTGGTTCGAATTTATAAAAGAATAAGTGAGCTTTCTTTATACGCACGATTTATATTAAAGAATGTATAGGGTGTATTTTGATATATTGGTTTCATACTTAATAGTTCGGTAAAAGTTCTTTTAAGCTAACTAACTTTTACTTTCCATGCGTGTTATAATGGGTTTGTTGGGAAGGTAGGGATATCGTTGGATACTACTTATGCAAAAATAAATTCTAAAAGCGAGCCGTTTGCGAAGGGCTTCTCTTTACACAAGATTGCGCTTGTGTTCATTCTCGGTTCATTGATTGGGACGCTTTATGAAGAAGTGTATCATATAGTGCGTTACGGTTTTTATGAAAATAGAAGCGGCGTCATGTTTGGTCCCTTCAATCCAATTTATGGACTCGGGGTTGTTTTGATGCTTGTGCCGCTTTCAAAAGTGAAGCGTTTATCCTCTGCTTTATTGCTCGGGGCGCTCATAGGCGGTGGGTTTGAATATCTTGCGAGTGTAGGACAGGAATTTTTTACCGGGCATCAGTCTTGGAATTATGATGGAAGGTTTTCAAGCATAAACGGCCGTACGACCGTCGTATATGCTTTTATATGGGGGTTGCTTGGTACCGCCATTGCCAAAGGGGCTTATCCCGTCTTCTCCCGGTGGATCGAACAAATCCCGAAATCAATCGGAAAAACCATTTCCTGGATTCTTATTCTATTCATGGCTTTCAACATGGTGGTCTCATATGGTGCGCTTTTAAGACAGCACATGCGCCATGAGAACATTGAAACCTACACAGTAATCGGAGAATATTTTGACAACTATTTTCCTGATTCTAGAATCTATGAATCGTTTCCCGACATGGAAAGGGTGGATTGATTGATGACACCAGAAAAACTCCTAAAAATCGTCTTCGTCATTGACCAGTACGCAGAAGCGTCCAATGGCACGACAATGACCGTGAAAAGAACGGTTGAAGCACTTCGAAGGCGTGGTCATACAGTCGAGATTCTAAGTGGCGATGGTGAAGGTTTTTTTGGTGTTCATGCGTGTGGCGTGCGTAGGACGCCAATCCTTTATGGAATCACCAAGTCACAAGGAATGATGCTTGCCAAACCACGCCCCTCTTTGATGCGGTCAGTCATTGAAACAGCCGACGTCGTGCACATACTCATGCCCTTCAAATTCGGCCGCAGGGCGAAGGCCATTGCGGACGCGTTGTCAGTGCCCGCTACAGCGGCCTTTCACGTTCAACCGGAAAACATCTCATCCACGCTTTATCTAAGACGCTTCAAGAGCATCAACGCCATGATTTACGCGTGGTTCAGACATTTTTACAATACTTTTTCTCATGTTCACTGCCCAAGTGCCTTTATCGAGGACCGCTTGAAAACCCATCACTACACATCTTCGATGCACGTCATATCGAATGGCGTGAGTAAACGGTTCATTCAAGAAAAAGCACCCGAACGGCCTCTTGAAAAGGAAAGATACACCCTGCTTATGGTCGGACGTTTTTCGCGAGAAAAACGTCAGGACGTCCTTATTAATGCGGTCGCCCTTTCGGCTTATAAAGAACGGATCCGACTCGTGCTTGCTGGGAAGGGCCCTTGGAAAGATTCGCTTGTTTCGCTTGCACAAAAAAAGAACGTCAAGGTCACATTCAGGTTTTTCTCGCAGGAAGCGCTGAAAGAAGCGATGCTCAAAAGCGATCTCTACGTGCACGCCTCAGACATTGAAATTGAAGCCATTGCCTGCATTGAAGCGTTCGCAACCGGACTCGTGCCCGTCATCGCAAACTCAAAGGAAAGTGCGACTAAGCAGTTTGCGCTCAGTGAAGAGAATCTCTTTGAATCCGATTCGCCGGAGGCCCTTGCGCAAAAGATAGACTACTGGCTTTCACATCCGAAAAAACGGATGACCCGATCAAGTGAGTATGTGCAGTACGCGAAGCGGTTCAGTCTTGAACATACCGCCTTAAAGCTCGAAGCCATGTTTGAATCCGCAATTGATGCGTTCAAATCGAAATGATGTATTGTCAAATATTAAGCCATCTTTCAGGCGAGTCAACCAAGCTGGTTGACTCGCCTTCTGTTTTTCTTTAATTAAGACGAAAGCTTTGCTATACTACTTGTGAGGTGAATAATATGAAAAATCACGCAATGAAAGCACGTAAAGCACTAATTGAAAGAATGCAGGACAATTCAACCGCATTGCTATATTCAGGAAGTGCACCCCACAAAAGTCTTGATCAGGACTACGCGTACATCGCGCAGAGAAATTTCTTTTATTTGACCAATATCAGTGATCCCAATCTGATTTTGCTCATGCTTAAAAGCGGTGGGAAAACCAAGACATTTCTTTTTATAGAAGAAAACACCAAGCATATTATCCAATGGGAAGGCGCTCGCATGACCAAAAGCGAAGCGAGTGAAAAATCAGGCATTCCTGAAACCGCCATCCTTTATACCAAACAATTCGAAGCTCTTTTCAATCAGACTATGAACTATGCGAGAAGTGTCATGGGCACCCCTCCAAAAACTTTATATCTTGATTTGTATCATCCGGATGCCAAGCGCAAGCCACACGGTCTAATCTATGCTGGTAGTCTACTTGAAAACTATCCTGAACTCAAAATTAAAAACATCAACAAGCATCTTTCCTACCTCCGCATGTTTAAAACGGAAGAAGAACTCGCGATGATAAGAAGTGCGATTGGTCATACCCAAAAAGGCCTTGAGCGTATCATGAAGTCTCTGAGTACAAGACAAAATGAATTCGAACTACAAGCGGACTTCATCCATGAAATTACCTTGTCAGGCAGTGAAGGCACCGCGTTTGACACCATTGCGGCCAATGGTAAAAACGCCACGGTGCTTCACTACGTCGAAAACAAGGATATCCTCAACAAGGACAACATGATCCTTTTTGACCTTGGTGCGCTTCACGGCAACTACGCTTCAGACATTTCAAGAACCTATCCACTATCCGGAACTTACTCCAAAAGACAAAAGGAACTCTACACCATCGTATTGAAAGTCAACAAGGAAACCATCAAACAGGTAAGACCCGGTCAGACCTGGGCTGAACTCAACCGCTTTGCTAAGGACATGCTTACTAAAGAAGCTCTCAAAGCCGGCGTCATCGACAAGCCTGAAGAAATAACGGAAGTCTATTACCACAGCATCGGCCATTTCATGGGACTTGATGTGCACGATGTGGGACACTACAACCTTCCTCTCAAAGAAGGCATGGTCCTCACAATAGAACCCGGTCTTTATGTAAAAAAAGAAGGCATCGGCATCCGCATCGAAGATGATATCCTAGTCACCAAGGATGGACACGAAAACCTATCAAGCGCCATCCCAAAAGAAGCGGATGAATTAGAAACTCTAATTCAAAACAAACAATAAACCCATGGGACCGCATTTATGCGGTCCTTTTCTTTGGTCTCATGTCTAAAGAAACCGCCTTTCAATTTAGTGATTGAAGGCGGTTTCTTTAAATTTTATAATCAGTATCTATAGATTGCTGCGAATCCGGTGTTTGTAGGCATTTTGTCTTTTGAAAGAACGCGGATTGTGCCACCCTGTTCGATGATCAGTTTGGCGAGCGTATCGAGTAGGTCGTGGGTATCTTTGGACGTTTCTTCAAAAATGACGGGTTCGTTCTTGTCATTGAGATAACCGGGGATGATGCGTCCTTCTTCAATGAGAAACGTATCGACGCGTCCGTTCAAGGCCGCTTCGAACACTTCCGTGAAGACATCGCTTGCTTGTTCTTTGAATACAGCGGTATTGAAGCGCTTTACAAGTGCATTTACCTCATCTTTGTAGATAGGTTCGATGATTGACCAGGTCTGATCACGTACCTGGTCCTCGGTGAGGTCTTTTGTGGATTTCTCCACACCATCTTCCATGAGGTTGTGATTTTTAGAAATTTTTCTGAAAACTCCCTGGGCTTTAGGAAGAGCCCATAAAATGAGCGAACTGTTACTTGTTTTGGTGTAGTTGTCTTTAACGAGGTCATCAACGTAACGGAAGAAGCGCTGCATATCTTCTTCCTCGACCTTTTTGGCGTCTTCATGACCGTGGAACTGAGCGCCACCACCTGCACCACCATAAGACCCGTAGGTGACATTGTTGTCGGTTTCGAGAGTACCTAGAACGTCGTTTTTGGTCGTAGGCACTGATTCGTCAAAGCTCACTTCGCTTACCTTGCCGCGTTTTCCTGAAAACAGCCGGAAGCTGTCTTTAGAAAGTGCGAGCACGTAGTAATCGTCAAGTGTCTGAAAAAGCCTGATAAGAGGAATCACGTAAAGGGTTTTTGATACGACGGCGACATCCCTTATAGGTTGTGAGAAACGGAATGCAACCGTGTGGGTTCTGTTTGAGAAAATAGCGATGCCTTCCTGCGTTTGATTCCAAAACTGTGTATTAGACTGAATCTCTTGAAGCGGATTGAGAATTTTGGCTGGATCTTCGTTAGGATAATGTGTTTCAAGCTGTTTTTCAGCCGCCTTGATGAGATTTTTGAAATGAAGAGAATCCTCTTCGTTTTTGGAAGGCTCTCTGTGCGTTGTCTGATAGATTGTGATAAAAGGACCTTCTTGTTCTTGGAAAATAGGATGGTCTAGTGTACTAATAAGGTCATATGCCATAAAATCACCTCTTCTAAGATTGATTTCTATTTTAATTATAACATTTTATCAATAGTCTTTAAACTTGTACACAAAGCATGCACGGTATTTCGCATCTTTTAACCTTTCGTGAAAGACTTGAGACCATTCAATGCAAGAGTTTTTCACAAAAGTGAAAAATATCCATGAACCGAGCACATAATCTCGCTATTTATCACAAAAATCAAAATGATTTCTCCTGAAATTATTACTCTTTACATGCTATAATGGTTCTAGGTGAAAAGTATGGATTACATTGAAGGTACCATCAGTAACATCACGTTCTATAGTGAAGACAATGGCTTTGCGATAATGAAGATTGAAGTGACTGAACGTTCCACAAAACAGTCGCTTTTTACGCTTGAAAAAACCGAGAAAGAAACTGTCAAAGGTACCATCCCAAGTCCTATCAAAGGCGAAACCTACCGGTTTTACGGAAGTTATGAACACCACCAGAAATACGGCCAGCAATTCACCTTTAAGAATTTTGAAAAAATTGAAGAGGCCAACGAAGAGGGCCTCATGGATTATCTTTCGAGTAATCGCTTTAAAGGTGTCGGTGAACGTACTGCAAGACGCATCCTTAATACCCTCGGTAAAGACGCCATCAACAAGATCATGAAAGACCCCTCTACTTTAAACAAAGTACCCAAACTTTCTTCCAAAATCAAAGACACCATTGAAAAGGGTCTCAGAGAAAACAAGGAAGACGAACAAACCCTTATCAAACTCTATAGTTATGATATAACCCCCCGCATCGCCATGCGAATTATTAAGGTGTATGGAGAAAAAACGATTAAAGTTCTTGAAAAAAACCCTTACCGCATGATTGACGAGGTGGATGGCATCGGCTTTGAACGCGCCGATGACATTGCGAGAACCCTCGGTTTTTCACACGATCACCCCGCCCGCATCAAAGCGATGATTATCACCCTTTTTACGAAAATAGCGATGCAGCGAGGCCATACCTACCTTGATAAAGGGCGTTTCATGAATCTATGTAAGGATAAGCTCTCAAAAGGGGACATTGATATCGATGAGACACTAGTCGATAAGGGTCTTGAGACGCTCATCGAAGAAAAACGCTTCATCACTGAAGACGGAGCCCTTACACTTAGAAGTCTCGCCAAAGCCGAAGAAGTAATCGCGGAGCGTGCTCACACGCTCACGCAGAACTTAAACGATATCGACACGCAAAAAGTCCACAGTCTCATCAAAGACTTTGAAACAAAAGAAAACATTACCTATAGCTTTGAACAAAGACAAACCATACTCGAGGCACTAAGACACCAGTCAATGATTCTCACAGGAGGACCGGGGACAGGTAAGACAACCGTGATCAAAGGCATTGTGTATGTCTTTTACAACTACCACAAAATTGAAAGACCGTCTTTTTCTAGTGAAAGCAGTATTCACATGATTGCCCCTACGGGTAGGGCCGCTAAACGCATGCAGGAATCTACAGGATACTATGCGACCACCATTCACAGGTTCTTAGGTTACGCGTTTGACGGAACGTTCGCCTATGGTCGCAGTCTCCCAAGACAAGGAGATATCTTCATCATCGACGAATCGTCGATGATCGATACCTACCTCGCATCCAAACTCCTTGAGAGTCTTGAAGATGATGCACGCGTCATCTTCGTAGGCGATGAAGCGCAGCTTCCAAGTGTCGGGCCTGGTCAAGTGTTTAAAGATCTTATCGATTCGAAGTTGCTGATGACTGTCACGCTTAAAACCATTTACCGCCAGAGCAAAGATTCCCATATTATCGAACTCGCCAATCACATACGGGAAGGCACGCTTCCTAGTGACGCAGGCACACCTTACGAAGACAGGTATTTAATAAAAGAGAGTGAAGCAAACTTCAAAACAAGACTCAAATCTATTATCGACTATCTCATTAACCAGGGCTACACCCTTTTTGAAACTATCCAGGTCCTTATCCCCATGTACAAAGGTGAAGTTGGCATACACAGTGTCAACGAATTTCTGCAGGCTACTTACAACGACCACACCGAGAAAACCATGACCCATCAGGGTAAGACCTTTAGAATGTTCGACAAGATTCTTCAACTCACCAATCAAGTAGAAGATGGTGTTATGAATGGTGATCAAGGTCAGGTCACAGGCATCGATGAGACCAAGGGCCTTTTATATGCGACTTTCATGGACAAGGAAGTCACCTATAAGAAAAGGGACCTATCAAACATTACCCACGCTTACGCGATGAGTATTCATAAATCACAAGGCAGTGAATACGGCGTTGTGATTTTACCGCTTTTTAGAAGTTACTCCATCATGCTCAAAAGAAAGCTAATCTATACCGCCATCACCCGCGCGGAAGAAAAGCTTATCATCATTGGGGACATACCTCTTTTAAACAAAGCCATCACTACCCTTGAAGATGACAGACACACCCGTCTTAAAGAGAAACTTATCGCCAGACTCAGTGGCCGCGAAGCGACCATTGACTCCATCATCAAAAGCATGAAAGAACCTATTAAAGAAGAAACTCATGAAAAGAAAATTATCAGCGATCCTGCCATTCCCTTTGATACCTTTGGAGAAGACATTGGGGATTTGAGTCCCTACGACTTCATGAGCGATAAAAAACGTTGAGAGGGAACCCTATGAAAAAGAAAATAACAAAGCCAGTCGTAATCGTCGGGTCTTTCGGCACGTCAAAAGTCGGTTAACACACCGTGACTATAAAGCGACGTTGACCGCATGTTTTTCTATACGGAAACCTGGTATGAAGGCAGTAGCCTTGATCTTAAAGTCATCGATGATCCTGATGAAGACAAAAGCTTGAAAACACCTGTATATGGCAACTTGGATGATCCCATTGGTTGGCACAAAGAAGACCTGGTAAGCCAGGAAAAAGTGGAAAGAAACGAAGTCATCTATACCTACTAAGAAAACATAAAATCTATTCATTGACACCCCAGATTACGTAAATGATATTTGGAAATTACCACGAACCACCTTATCGGGTGGTTTTTTTATGCTCAATCTGTTGACAGGGAGAAAGTAGACTGTTATGATGTATGTTAGTACTTACTAACTACATTACAAGGAGGCCATTATGTTAGACAAATTAGGAAAACTCATGACCCGTTTCCCAGTCAAAACCGTGATGATTACCCTCATCATAAGTCTTGTTACCATCTCTGGTGCGTTGTTCGTCGTTCTTAAAACTGGAAACGACACATTTATCAACACGGATACGGATGTATACCAAAATACGGAGTATTATACTGAAAATTATGGCAATACCCCAATCATCGTTATGTATGAACCAAGTGGTGATGAAGTTTTGGATATTGAAACCATTAAAGATATGAAAGCCTTGGAAGACTCCATCAAAAGTCATGATGACGTGTTTTCTATTCTTTCACCAGTAACAATGCTTCAAAACATTAGTGAAACACAAAGAAATACCTTCATGCAGTCTATCCAATCAATGGAAGAAGGACTCAGTGACTCAAGCGAAGGACTAAGTACCTTTGCAGATCAGCTTGAAAATCTTTCTGAAGTTGACAAACAAGCATTGCTTGATAATTTGTCGAGTGGCTTTGATGATTTAAGCAGTGCTCAGGGCAGTCTCAATGAAGAACTTCTGACTATGTCTGATTCACTTGCAACCTTTGAAACGAATTTGAGAGATACTGCAGAAACCCTTGAACAAAAAGCCGAGGCTGAAAATGACAGCGAACTGCAACAAATGTCTGCGTCGCTCATCAATCTTGCGGACAATCTAAGAGAAGTCCCTGGCGGGCTTAATACGCTTGCAGGAATTGCTTCAAACACACAAAGCGGGCTTAGTGCGATGGAAACCACCCTTCAAAATGAACTGGGATTGCTTTTTACAAAGATGGAAACACTCAGTGAAGGCAGTGCGGACTTGAGTGCAATGGCGAGCGGGTTCAGTGACATGAGTGAAGGCCTTGGGACTATTTATGAAAGAAGAGACACCCTGCACGCGGGTCTTCCTAGTGAACAGTCCACACTAAAAGCCATGGCTTATAAAGATGATGGAGGTCTTAGAACAGTCTTTGAAAGTATGATTGTAAAAGACACTTACGCTCTATTTACAGTAAGCATGAAAGGCAGTGACGAAGAAGCCTCCAAGGCTGTCATCGATACGCTTGATGCGCATATTGAAGATAGCGATTATTCAGGGGAAAGACTTTTAAGCGGTAAATCCGTGCTCGATGTATCAATCAAAGATTCAATGAAAGGGTCACTTCCTGAACTTTTAGCGCTCGCCGTCGGTGTAATGATTGCCTTATTGATCGTCTTCTTTAAAGTAAGGTGGCGCATACTACCTTTGATCACCACCATGCTCGCCGTGGTTGTGACTATCGGGCTCATGGGGTATCTGGGCGTGCCTATCACCATGGTAAGTATGGCCGTATTCCCGATACTTATCGGTCTTGGAATTGACTACGCCATAGAATTTCAAAACCGCTACACTGAATTGCTTGAGGAGGCTACACATGAAAACGTATAAAGAAAATGCAAAACAAGCCTATTTGACCACGCTTAAAAAGATGACACCAGTCATCGTGACTGCGATGATTACCACCGCACTTGGGTTCATTTCACTTCAGGCCTCCCCTGTGCCCATGATTCGCGACTTTGGAATTATGCTTTTTGTGGGAGTCATCATCAGTTTTTTGTTAATGTTTTTCGTATTATCGCCCCTGCTTTTCATCAGAGATTATTATTTTTACAGTGATACACCTAAGAAAAAGAAGAAAGAGAAAAATCCTTCTAAAACTTTTAGGTTCTTAAAATCATTAATAAAAAAAAGTCTGGCACTAAGAGGGTATATCATGATTGGAGTCATTCTTGTAGCGGGGTATGGATTTTATGTAGATCAAGACGCGACTGTCGAAACAGACGTTGAAACCTTCATGCCTCAGTCTTCACAGGCCCTTGAGGATATCCACACCCTAAGAGATCGCATGGACTCATCAGAACAGTTGTCAATCATCTATTCAAGCGACGATGTCCTTGATGAAGATACTTTGAGCTATGCCGATTCTTTGAGCAAGGACTTGATATCCCAGTTTGAGGGCATTGTGGATGTTCGCTCAGTGACTACACTCGCACTTACCATGGATATGGATTCAACAGAGCCTACAGCAATGAATGAGTTTATTAACAATTTACCTGAAGACCAAGCCAAAACACTCATAAATGATGAAAGAAACGAAGCCGTCATCACCATCATGCTCAAAGATCTAGATGCTATAGAAGCTGAGACGTTTCTTGAGGAATTGAACGTCTATTTAAGTGACTATACTCCAAACAACATTGCATACAAACTTGCAGGTCAGCCGCTTGTAGATGTGGCTATGATTTCCGCACTTACCTACGACCGCTATACAATCACCTTTATTGGTTTGGGACTCGTATTTCTCAGTTTGCTCATTCTTTATAGAAGTCTATCCAAAGCATTATTTCCCTTGATACCTGTCATCTTGTTGATTGGGTTCACCAGTTTGATTATGCATTTGTTAAGCGCCTCCTATACACCGCTTACCGCGACACTTGGTGCACTTACTATCGGAATAGCCGTTGATTTCAGCATACTCGTTATGGAGCGTGTACGCGAAGAAAGGACTAAAACCACTGATTTGAAAGAAGCCATTGGGGAAGCCGTATCTAAAATGCTAAAACCCATTACCGTAGCAGCCCTTACAACGATGGGAGGATTTAGTGTGCTTCTCTTCTCCGATTTTCAAATACTAAATAATTTTGGTATAATGACTGTAATTACTCTAGGTCTTGCGCTTCTAAGCGTATTGCTAATTATGCCATCATTTTTATACCTGCAAGCGACCATTGATGATTACATTAGTCGCGTGCGCTTTATGAGAAACAAAAAAACGTCTAAACAAAATAGATAATTAAAAAATTAACCCCACACTAAATACTTTTTATTTATAAATTTAAGTAGTGATTCGCACGTCTATAACGAATAAGCGTAGGTGCATTTATGAATGAAACCTCTAAAAGAATCCTAGATGCCGCCATCAAAGTCTTCAAGGAAAAAGGCTATGTATCATCGTCCACTAAACTGATTGCACACAAGTCAGGTGTTGCTGAAGTCACAATCTATCGCAAGTTTAAAAGCAAAAAATCGCTTTTTGAATATGCAGTGAGAAAGCATTTGGAACCCTCATTTATGGAATCCAAACTGAACTTTGAAGCTACTAACAAGGTGTTTTTCAAAACCCTCTTAGAAGATAGACTGAGCGTGATGAGTGACTCAAGGGACCTTATGGCCTTAGTCATCAGGGAGAGTCTCTCAGGGAATTTGCCAAATGATTTGAACTTTACAACTATTGTCTTTAAAGCGCTCAATTCCGTTTTAAAAAAACACATGGAGTACTGGTGCTTAAAAGTAGATACTGATTCACTTTCAAGGGTCCTTGTGGGTATTCTTTTATCGTATGTACTCATTCAGCCTCAAGTTGCCTTTAAGGATTTAAGTGAAGAAGAAAAGAATGCCTTGATTGATATCTACGTAGATATGCTTTTAAATACTATAGTGAAACAGGAGAGTTAATGCTCGCCTGTTTTCTTTTTAGCTGTCTTAAATTGGCAAGGCCCCACTCTTGCAATGTGTTCTTTTATTCGGTATAATATAGTGTAAATTGAGGATAGAGAATAGTAGATGTTTTCATGTGCAAAAGAGAGGTCGCGGACGGTGTAAGTGACTCACATGAGCATTGAAGCTACTCTTAAGAGATGGACAAAACCCATCCGCGGCCCAGGCGTTATTGGTTTGAGTGCTTATGAAGCAAGGTGGTACCGCGGAGCAATTCGTCCTTACATGTTTTTAGGGACGTTTTTTTATTAATTGAGGAGTGATTGCATGAAAAAAATGACAGGACACGATATCAAGAAGACCTGGCTTGAGTTTTTCAAGTCGAAAGGTCATAAAGTGGAAGAAAGTGCGAGTCTCGTACCCATTAATGATCCGACGCTTCTTTGGATCAATGCAGGAGTAGCCCCGCTCAAAGGCTATTTTGACGGTTCCAAGGTTCCAAACAACCCAAGAATCGTCAATGTGCAAAAATGCATCCGTACCAACGACATCGAAAACGTCGGAAAAACCGCCCGTCACCACACGTTTTTCGAGATGCTTGGGAACTTTTCAATTGGGGACTATTTCCGCGATGAAGTGATTCCATGGGCGGTAGAAATCCTGACAGACGAGAAGTTCTTCGGAATCAATTCCGATAAACTCTTCATGACGGTCTATCCCACCGATGATGAAACCTATGAAAAATGGGTTGAAGCCGGCATTGAGAAGTCCCACATCATTAGAAGTTATGAAAACTTCTGGGAAATTGGGCCAGGACCTTGCGGTCCGTCCACCGAAATATTCTATGACCGCGGTGATAAGTATGGCAAAGCTGATCTTTCCTTAATCGAAAACGATGTGGAGAACGACCGATACGTGGAAATCTGGAACATTGTCCTTTCACAGTTCAATGCTAAGGAAGGCTTTGAACGCGAAGCCTACCCGGAGCTTCCCAATAAAAACATCGATACTGGTATGGGCCTTGAACGCATGGCGACTATCATGCAGGGCGTTGAGACAAACTTTGAAACTGACCTTATCTATCCAGTTATCGCAGAAATCGAAAAACTCGCGGGCACATCTTACGAAGGCCAAATGTCTTTTAAAGTCATCGCCGATCACATAAGAAGCGTGGTCTTCGCCTTAAGTGATGGTGCAACGTTTTCCAACGACGGACGTGGGTATGTCCTTAGACGGTTGCTGCGGCGTGCGCTCAAACACGGAAGAAGTTTGGGCATTAAAGGGGCGTTCTTAAAAGGCCTTGTCGATACGGTTGTATCAATGATGAAAGAAACCTATCCCTACCTTGAAAAAACCAAAGACTTCGCCAAGAAAATGATTGAAAAAGAAGAAACACAGTTTTTAGATACCCTGACTCAGGGTGAAAAAATACTCGCTAACATCATGAAAAAAGAAGGCACCATCATTGATGGTAATGACGCCTTCATGCTTTATGACACCTATGGATTCCCCGTCGAACTTACTAAGGAATATGGGGAGAGTGAGGGCATGAGCGTCGATGAAGAAGGCTTTAAACAACAGATGGCTATGCAAAAAGAGCGTGCTAGAAACGCCCGCAAGAATCTTGTCGGCATGCACGATCAAAACGAAGCCTATCTCTCCTTTAAAGACGAAAGCTTCTTTGTTGGCTATGAGACTACGGAAGTAAAAAGCACCATCATCAAGGTCTTTGAAGATGGTGTCGTCACAAAGGAAACTCCGTTTTATGCTGAAAGCGGCGGTCAGATTTCCGATAAGGGCGTCATCGTGAAAACAGGTCAAGTCTTCACAGTTGAAGACGTGCAAAAACTTCCCAACGGTCAATTTCTTCATATTCTGAGCGACCATACGCTTTTAAAGGGCGACGAAGTGACTCTTCACGTCGATGAAGCGTCTCGTAAAATGACCGAAGCCCATCACTCCGCAACCCATATTCTATTCAGTATCCTAAGAGAAACACTTGGAGAACACGTCATGCAACAAGGCTCCCTCGTTGGGCCTGAATACCTCAGGTTCGACTTCAACCATTACGACCTTCCAACCGAAAAAACCCTCTTGAAAATCGAAGAGCGCGTCAATGAAAAAATCAATGAGGCGATTGACGTTAACGTGGAAAAAATCGACTTGAAAGAAGCCAAAAAACGCGGAGCCGTCGCAGAATTCGGAGAAAAATACGACGATGAAGTCCGTATGGTCAACATGGGCGTTACCTTGGATTTATGTGGAGGCACGCATGTAGGTAATACTGCCGACATTGGCCGCTTTGCGATAGTGAATGTGGAATCTAAAGGCTCAGGCATCTATAGGATTCTAGGACTCGCAAACGGTCGCGTTCCACACATTAGGGAATTCATGAGAGGCTTTGAATCAACCTTATCACACCTTGAAGACAAGGCTAAAAATATTTTAAAAAAAGCCGAAAAGGAAACCATCACACTAAAATTCACCCCAAAAGATGCCCCGGATGTAACAGGCAGTTACCATGATATCATTGCGATGCGTCACCATCTTGAACAGTATCAAAGAGCTGTTAAGGACCTGGAAAAAACCTATGAAATAAAGCGTCAAAAAGCGAGCCTTTCAGACTTAGATGCTTACTTAAATCAAGTGGATGAAAACGGCAACCTCATCTTAAAATTAAAAGACGTCAACCCCAAAGACGTCAAAGCCCTTGCGGACCGTTTGATGGAACATATGAAAAAAGGTGTTGTATTCCTCGCTGACCACACCGCTGACAAACTCGTCCTCGTCACCAAAAGCACATCCGACGTGCACGCAGGCACCCTCATCAAGGAAGCCGCCCGCATCGCAGGTGGCGGTGGTGGTGGTCGCCCAGATTTCGCCCAAGCGGGCGGGAGGGACACTTCCAAAATCGATGACGTTCTCGCATATGTAAAGGAGACCCTCGATGAAAAAACTGGGGCTTGATCTTGGCGATGCCTCTTTGGGCATTGCGATTAGTGATAGAGATGGAAAGTTCGCCCGCGGACTTGCGAATCTAAAATTCAGAAACGGTGATTTAGATACACCACTTGAGAAAGTGCTTGAACTGCTTGAAAGTGAGCCTATTGATACCGTGGTGCTTGGGTATCCCAAAAACATGAACGGAACCATCGGACCACAGGCAGAGTCCTGTGAAGCCTTTAAGACAAGCCTTGAAGATCACACAGACGTTCCAATCAAACTATATGATGAACGTCTGACCTCGCGTATGGCTCAGTCGATGATGATCGAGAAAGGCGTCAAAAAGAAAAAACGCAGAACAAAGATTGATGAACATGCCGCAATTGTTATTTTGCAGGACTATCTAAATTCTATAGACAAAGGAGTGTGAGAACATGGAAGATAAAACATTAAGAGTTATTGACGAACAAGGCAACGAAGTGGACTATGAAATCGTATTGACGTTTAAAAGTGATCAGACTAAGAAATCTTATGTCGTCTACAAAGAACCGGGAGACAGTGATGAAGTATACGCTGCATCCTACGACGAAACGGAAACTGACGGTGGCAATCTCAACCCAATTGAAACCGATGAAGAATGGGACATTATCGAAGAAGTTTTGGATACGTTTCAACAAGAAGAAGAAACAAAGTGAGCTATTTAGAAGACGTGCATTCTAAAGAGACCAATGCGCTATTGGTCTCTTTAAACATGGACGCAATGAACAACGATGTCCCCATCATCACCGAGGAAGGTCTCCGCTTTCTAAGACAAATGATTTGCCTAAAAGACGTGAGCCACATTCTCGAAATCGGTTCAGCCATAGGCTATAGTGCCATTGCGATGGCTATGATTGACACAAACATCAAAGTCACCACCCTCGAAAGAGACAGTGCCATGATTAAAGAGACGAAAAAAAACATCACCCAAGCCGGTCTTCAAGATAGAATCACGCTCATAGACACAGACGCTCTGACGTTTGATGAAACGACGCTTGAAGAACCGTTCGACATGCTTTTCATTGACGGAGCTAAATCTCAAAGCATCCCCTTTTTTAAAAAGTATGCGCCGCTCATAAAAAAACACGGCATCATCATAGTGGACAATCTTTTATTTCATGGATTTTTAGAAGACGGCGTTAAACGTCCCGCAAATAGAAACACCCGCCAACTTGTCAAGAAAATCGACACGTTCAACCGCTGGGTTTTAAATCATAAGGACTATGATACATCCATCTATCCCATAGGGGATGGCATGAGTTTGAGCATCAAAAGGATTGATTGAATGAAATTATACGTAAAAAGCGATCAGGAGAGTCTTGATTCTTTGCTTGATAAAGAAATTGACGGAGTTATTTTAGGGGTGCATCCTTACGCGCAGAGAATGCGCAACACCTATACGCTCAATGACTTGAAGCCGCTTATAGATAAAGTCAAAGCCGCCAAAAAGGAAGTATGGCTCACCATGAACGCCATCATCCATGAAGCGGATATCGAGGCCCTTGAATATATCTTCAAACAGATAAAGGATTTGCCAATTGATGGACTCATGTTTGCCGATTTAGCCATTGCCAAACTTGCGAAGACCCACGGTCTATTAAATAAACTCGTCTACGACAGTGAGACGTACCTCACAAACAGTGAAGACGTCTCTTTTTGGCAGGCTCAAGGCATCAAGGCCGTCGTAGGCGCAAGACAGTTGACGATTGAGGATATAGAAATCATCAACAATAAATCTTCAATGCCCTTCGCCATGCAATTGCACGGGTATGTGAATATGTTTCACTCAGCCCGCCCGCTGATTGAAACATTTTTCAGACATACCGGCGACGTATCGCCTGAAAAACATAACGAAAATTATTTGAAACTCGTTGAACACCAACGTCGTGAAGAGCCCTATCCAATCTATCAGGATGCTTTTGGCACCCATGTGTTTAGAAGCAAACCCATGCATGCCTTTAATGACTTTGAGAGAGTGAAAAACCATGTGGACTATTTCATTGTGAACACCATCCTCTATGACGCCCCTCGCGTAGCGTCCATTGTAGATGACCTCATCAAAGCAAACAAAGAAGGCGTGAACGACGCCCTTTTGAAGAAGTACATCGATCACGATGAAGGCTTCTTACACAAAAAAACCGTCTATAACGAAGGAGGGGGCAACCGATGAAAAAACCCGAATTATTAGCCCCAGCGGGCGATCTTGAAAAACTCAAAATTGCGCTCATGTATGGGGCGGACGCCGTATTTATCGGGGGAAAGGCCTTTTCACTACGCGCCCGGGCATCTAATTTCGGCCTTGACGACATCAAGGAAGCTGTAAATTTTGCGCATACTCATGGTAAAAAAGTCTATGTTACCGTCAATATCTATCCGCATGAGGAAGACCTTGAAGGACTTATAGACTATTTGAAAGCCTTAGAAGCCCGCGATGTTGATGCCATAATCGTCGCGTCCCACGCCGTGATGCGTGCCGCAAAAAGGCATACCGCTCTTGAAGTGCACATCTCCACCCAACAATCAATCACCAACCACATGGCTGCGAATTTTCTCAAAGATGAGGGCGCCGAGCGCGTCGTACTCGCGCGTGAAGTGTCCCTTGATGGCCTGAAGACACTCGCGCCTAACACGAGTATGGAACTCGAAGTCTTCATTCACGGAGGCATGTGCGTATCCTATTCAGGCAAATGTACGCTTTCCAACACGATGACTGACCGCGACGCGAATAGAGGCGGTTGCGCGCATTCGTGCCGTTGGGAGTATGACTTGTTTAAGGACAATGAATTATTGAATAAGACTGAACCCTTCTCCATGGCATCGAAGGATTTACAAACCGTTCACCATATTTCGAAATTGATTGACATCGGCGTGGATTCGCTTAAAATAGAAGGGCGTATGAAAAGCATTCACTACATCGCCACCGTGGTGAATACCTACCGCCGCCTAATAGACAGCATCACAGAAGAGATAGAACCCTCTATTCCGCGGTATCTTCTAGACATCAAAAAAGCGGAAAACCGTTTAACCTCCGATGGGTTCATGCGAGGCATGACGACTATCGAACAACAGCTTTACAACATGCGAAGCGAACACCCTACTCAAGCGTTCGTAGGCATCGTCAAAGCGTTTGATGCTACAAACAGAACCCTTACTATGGAACAACGCAATTACTTCAAGGAAGGTAGCCTGTTAGAACGCTTCTCACCAAACGAAGAGACCCTCACATTTGAAGTGAGAAACCTAAGAACTACCGAGGGTGAGGCACTTGAAGTCGCGCGTCATCCCAAACAGATGCTCATGATGGACGCACCCTTCTCCATGACGCCTTATGACATCTTGAGAAAAGTACAATCTTAAAATTGCTACCACAATTAAAACATGATACAATACTTTCACTTAGGAGGAATATCCATGGAAACCAATACTTATCAACTGACCGAAACCGGTAAAAAGAAACTTGAAGAAGAACTTGAACGCCGTAAGACAGAAGAACGCGAAAAAATCCTTGAATCATTGAAAGAGGCTCGTGCGCAAGGGGATCTCAGTGAGAACGCGGATTACGACGCAGCTCGCGATGATCAAGCACGAAATGAACAAAGAATTCGTGAAATTGAAAACGTCCTAAAACACGTGGAAATCATCGACAGCAAGGGGACCGATTCAAAGAACCTTGTAGCAATCGGTAAGACTGTTACCCTTAAAATCAATGACAAATCTCCCGAAGAATATACCATTGTCGGCTCGCTTGAAGCGGACCCTTTCAATAAAAAGATTTCCAACGAATCGCCAGTAGGACGCGCCGTCATCGGCCATAAAAAAGGCGAAACTGTTCCTGGACGTACGGACTCAGGCAAAGTCATCAACATAAAAATCGTAAACGTCAAAGTGCTTAAATAACACATAAAAAAGAATGGCCCCCATTCTTTTTTTCATTTGGAGGATTCTATGAATATAGCCATTATATTTGCGATGGATTCTGAACGTGACGCTTTTTTAGCCCTTTATGATGATGTGAAAACCTTCGTAGTCAACACCCTCCCAGTTCATCAAGTCACACAAAACCATCACACAATCACTATGATCAAAAGCGGCATAGGAAAAGTCCATGCAGCACACAAGACAACACTTTATCTAAACCATGAACGCCCCGATCTCCTCATTAATATTGGTGTGGGTGGAGGCATCAATACACAGCTAGGGGACATCGTCGTCGCTAAAAGCGTGATGTATCATGATGTGGATGTCCGTGCCTTTAACTATGCTTACGGCCAAATCCCTGATGCACCATTGGAGTTTAAAGCGGACGATGTCACCTTAGACTTGGCCGAAACGGTGTTAGAAGCCCTTAAGTTTCCCTATAAGAGCGGACGCATTGTCTCAGGAGATATATTCCTCACTAACGCAGGTCAAATCAACCCTGCCCTTGACATGAGTGAAGTGTACGCCGTTGATATGGAGGCCGCAGCCATTGCCCACGTAGCGCATCTTGAGAATGTAGCTTTTTTAACCATGAGAAGTGTCTCAGATACGCTAGACAGCGTTTCTCAGATGGATGATTATGACGCGCACGCCGCCTTGTCGGCCACCAAAGTCGCGAAGGCTTTAAAAGCCGTGATTGCCAAGGTGAATTGATATGCTTGACATGCCCATAAGAATCATCAAAAGGAAAAAACAAAAACATCTCAGAGTCCATGCAAAGAGCAATCACTATCTAGTCACCGCTCCCAAGCGGATGTCCAAGCGTGCAATCGACGCCTTTATCCGCGAAAACGCGCGGGCCATCAAGGCACTGCCGAGAACCATCAATCCTAAAGACGCCCTTTATCCTTCAAAGACCCTTACGCTTTTTGGGGTGACAAAACCGCTCAAAGTTGAAAAGGGAAGTGAAGACAGTCTTGTCCTCAATCCCTCACAGGTAGTCTTTAAAACCCGGAAAAAAAAGGACAACACAATCGCAATAGCCCTTGAAGATGCGTTAAACAAAATCCTTAAAAAAGAATTACAGACTATACATGCTAGTTACCGACAAGCCTTTCCTGATTTGTGCGATTATGAAGTGTTCTTTAAAACCCGTTACATGAAAAGTCGCTTTGGCAGTGCGAATCCTGCCAAGTCGACCATCACAATCAACCGCGTCTTCGCACACTATGAAAGACACTATCTCAAATACATCTATGCCCATGAAATTTCGCACTTTACCCATCAAAACCATTCGCCACAATTTTACAAAAGCCTTAATCGGTTGTACCCAGAGTACAAGATAATGCGCGCCAAACTAAGACAGGCACACAAAGCCTTTACGACCATGAGCCCCTAACCGTTCACAAAGAGCGGTTTTTTTACGCGTTTTAAGTCATAAAAAACATACAATGCGTGACAAATTTGCACTTATTTAGTATACTATTCATGAAGGACAAGGAGGCACGACATGATTCATTTTTTCTTACCCTATAAAAAGTTCATCCCAAAATGTTCTCTCCAAAGAATCGAAGACATTGATTTCGATTTTTTTTACAAAGAAGGCAAAAGACTTTTGCTTTTGGATATTGATAATACCCTCATGCCCTACGATCAAACCCTTCCGCCAAAAGCCTTGGTCGAACTTCTTGAAGGCCTTCAGAAAAACGGGTATGAAATCGTGCTTGTGTCCAACAACAATAAGGCTCGCATTGAACCCATCGCCCGCGCATTCAAGCTTCCTAGCGTCTGGCACGCGACGAAACCTCTTAAAAGAGGCTTCAAAAAAGCATTGAGACTTAAAAACAAACGGTTCACAAAAATTCAAACCCTCGTCATAGGTGACCAACTTATGACGGATGTATTCGGAGCCAACCGAAGCGGGTTGGATGTGTGTCTTGTGAAGCCCCTTAAAAAGAAAAGTGAAAAATGGTATACGAGAGCCAACCGTTTAATCGAAGATAAAATGTTAGAGAAAATTGCAAAGAAAGACCCAAATCGCTACTTTACGCTCGGTTTGGATGAAAGGTGATTCCATGACTAATGAAAAACACATTCGCTGCATAGGCTGCGGGGGTATCTTGCAAAACAAAGATGAACACAAGCCTTTTTACACCCCGAAACCCATTAAAGAAGACGAAGACATATACTGCAAACGTTGTTTCAAAATGCGCAATTACGGTGAAGTGATTCCGACTCAATTAGACGAACATGATTATAGAGAAATGCTTGATACGATTGATCATGACGCCTTGATTGTCAAGGTGATAGACTTATTTGACATAGAAGGGTCTATTATCCCTTCCATTGCGAAACTTCCCTCTTCAGGCCGCGTATTCATCGTCGCCAACAAAAGAGACATTCTTCCGAAAAATGTCCGTGATTCCAAAATCGAACATACGCTTAGAAAAGTACTGTCCGATTACGGCATCAAGCCCATCGATATTGTCATTGTCAGTGCGAAGAAGAACTGGAACATCGATCAACTAATGGACAAACTTGTCTCAGCCGCAAAGGGAAGAGACATGTACCTTGTAGGGGCGACCAACGCAGGGAAATCCACACTGCTCAACCATATGATTCAAGCAAGCGCAGAAAAGACTGTCTCTCCCATCACCACCTTTTACGCAACCGGCACGACTCAGGGATTCATTCCCATTCCTTTTGAGAACTCCACACTTTATGATACACCGGGGTTATTCAAGTCAAACCACTTGAGCAGTCATCTCGATGCAAAATCTCAAAAAGCGGTCCAACCCACCAAGGAAGTAAAGCCGATTGTCTATCAACTCGAAGTCAATCAAACGATATTCCTAGGCGGTCTTGCCCGCATCGATTTCATCAAAGGCCTGCCCAGTTCATTCGTGGTCAATGTCAGTGAAAACGTGAGCGTGCATAGAACCAAGATGCTAAACGCCACCGACTTTTACAACAAACACGTCACCACACTCCTGACCCCACCGTTTGAAAAAGAAGGCGAACTCAAATTCAAAGTGCATCAGTTTCCACTTGATCGTGAAGAAAAAAGAGACATTGTCATCCCGGGTCTCGGTTTCATTACCGTCAAGGGAACAGGCATTATAAGATTATATACACCGTATGGCATTACGGCATACCAAAGAGAGGCGTTGATTTAATGATACTCGCAGACGTAAAAAAAGATGTCGACACAATATTTGCTGAAGACGAAGAAAGACTTAAACACATTTACGGCGTACGAAGTACGGCCGTTATTCTAGCACATCAACACGGAATTTCCATGGAGAACGTGGAGATCGCCGCGCTGCTTCACGATATCACCAAACACTACAGTGAAGAAGAACACAAAGAAGTCATCACGAACCATTATGGTGAAGATATTTTGAAAATATACAGTGAACCGCTTTGGCACAGCTTTTCAGCGGCCGCCCTTGCGAAAGATTACTACGGCGTCAAAAATCCCGACATCATCAAAGCCGTGGAAAATCATACCATCGGCCGCGCTGACATGAGCATTCTTGAAAAAATCCTTTTTATCGCAGATTACATTGAGCCCAACAGACCTTATGAAAACAGCAAGGAAGTCTTTAAAATTGCGTTCGACAACCTTGATCTGGCAATTTTTAAAGCCATTAACCTGTCCATTGAACTCTTTGAGAACCAAGGCGATAAAATCCCGGATCAAGCCTATGAAACGCGTGAATTCTACAGAAATCTAGTTACGGAGGACAATAATGGATAAACTCTCCATCATCAAGCAAACCCTTGAAGATCTACAACTTGAAGACATCATCATTTATGATGTTCGCGAGCAGAACCCGTTTTTTGATTATTTCATCATCAGTAGTGCTAAAAACCCAAGGCAACTCAAAGCCTCAATTATGCGCGTCAAAAACGCCCTAGAAGAAGCGGCCCTGTCTACGCCGAACATTGAAGGCAAAGACAGTGAAACATGGGTGCTTATCGATACCGGAGACGTTATTGTGAATGTCTTTAGCAAAGAAGAACGCGACTATTACAACATTGAAAAAATGTGGCACGACGTGCCCAAACTCGAGGGTCACCAGTGAAGCCTTATACCCTGCTTGCGCCGATTTATGAAGCGAGTATGGATGAAGCGTTTTTCAAACAACTCCTTTATACGATCAAACCGTATTTAAAAGGGGACTTGCTCGATTTAGGATGCGGAAGTGGTGCCATGGCCCGCGCAGTCGCATCAGACGTAAAAACCGTTGATGCGTGCGATGTGGATGAAACCATGCTTCAAACCGCTCGGGAAAAGGCTTCAAAAGATACTCCGACCATAAACTTCTTTGTACATGACATGCATGAGCCGCTCTCTAAACAATACGACGTCATCCTCGCAACGATGGATGTCTTTAACCACGCCCCGGATTTTGAGCACTTCACTCAAGCGTTCAATCACGCTTTGGCGGCACTCAAACCCAGCGGAAAATTAATATTTGATGTTTTGAAATGCGACTTCATCAAAACCTATAAAGACTTTGAAGAGACCATTGAAACCGATGGGGGTTTATTGGTGTGGAAAGCAGATCTCTTAGAAGATTCGTGCACCGTCAAGCATACCTTTGAAATCGGTGATAGAACGTCGAGTCTGGTAGAGAAAAGTTATCCAGAGAAAAAAATTGTGAAACTTTTCAAAAAAAATAAGAACATTCAGGTTTTGAAACGCGAAAGTTTTGAAGACCGCATGCTTTTTATCATCAAAAAATACAATTAATACATACTGAGATGCGGGAGAAATCCTGCATCTTTTATTTGAAAAACACATTGATTTTTATCGATAGTGTACCCCATTCGTATTACTCTATTATTGAGGGAATAGATTGAGAAAAAAATTATACCACGATTTTGAGAATGTCCGTCCGTCGAGGTAAAGATTCTTTGCAAACTGAACTTATCGCCCATCCGCATTCAAACCCCCGAAATTTATTGCTCAATCTGAGACCGGCGCCTCAAAACACTGGTGCGGACACGTTAAAGTACGCCTGACTTGATTTTGTTCACCCTTGAGCATTCCTTCCCCTTTGATAAAGCGATTGATGCCTTACCTTTTACGTTTTCTGTGAGACCAACGAAGGGTATTAATCATGAAAAATGGACACATATCTCCGCAAGCATAGAACCATTGAATAAAAAACATTTATAAAAGAAAATCAGAGCCTTCCTTTCAATCATTAGGATGAAAGGGGGCTTTTTAATGAAAAAAGCCATCATGATAGTCTTTATGGTTTGCCTTTGTATTCTAAGTGCCTGCAGTAAACCTGAGCCGTCTCCGCTTTTTGATAGGCCTCATAATCCAGAGGTTGAAGACACGCTTTATGTGTACGTAGATATTAAAGGGGCAGTAAAGAATCCCGGCATCTACAAACTCGCTGAAGGCAAGAGAATCATACATTTGTTAAAAAAGGCAGGAGGGGTGAATGTCGCGGCCGACGTGAATGGCCTCAATCTGTCTGAACCGCTTAAAGACGGTACGCTGTATCGTATCCCTAAAGTGGGAGAAGCGCTTGAAGAGAAGGACCCCGCGCCTAATGAAGCCACCTTTATCTCCATCAACGAAGCCACGATGAGTGAGCTTGAAACCCTTCCGAAAATCGGCCCTGCGACGGCTCGGTCGATCATTGACTACCGAAATGAATTCGGCCCTTTTGAGTTTATTGAAGACATCATGAATGTCAAAGGAATCGGAGAAGTAACTTTTGAAGCTTTCAAAGATTCTATCGAGCTTTAGTTACCAAAGCCATTTGTTGGTGGTGCCTTTCATACTTTTTGTATATGGGTTTGACCATTTTGCGGTATGGGGAATTGCCTTGTTGCTCGCGCTCAGGCTTTTGCTGATAGACAAACGTTTGTGTGTCTATCTCGTTATTTTTATGGTCATCTTCATGGCTTCACGCGTGCACGAGAAAGCGCCCATAAGCGAAGACGCGTTCAAAGGAGTCGTTGTCGAAACGTCTACTCGTGAGTATTCATACGAAGCCTTGGTCAAAACCGATCAAGGAACCTTGAAAGTCACGGGCTTGAGTGATCCGCTTAAGGTAGGAGACCGTGTACGTTTCAAAGGAACTCTAAAGACAGCGAGACCACCTTTGTTCATGAATGGCTTTGACTACGACGCCTACTTGAAAAGTCAGGGCATTAAAGGCATCGTAAAAAGCGAGTATGTGCAACGCTTAAAGCCGTCTTTCAGCATTCACTCCCTCCGCTATCTTGTCCAGTCGTATTTTGAAACCACGCACAAAGAAGCCGCTCCTTTAATGCAAGCCTTCATCTTAGCGGACAACAGTAAGTTAGATGAAACCATGAAAGACAAGGCGGCCGTTCTCGGAGTCTCTCATCTATTCGCAGTATCGGGATTGCATGTGGCGTTCATGCTCGCGATTCTCTATAAAGGAATGGGGCTGGTGATAAAGAATGAAGGCGTGAAGGAATGCGTGGCAGGCGGATTCCTGGGTTTTTACGTTGTGCTTAGCGGAGCACCGCCTTCGGTATTGAGGGCCGCGACCATGGCGATTTTTCTCATGGTTGTTAAACGCTTTAAAATCCCTTTGAGTGGGGTGGACGGAGTCTCCTTGCTCGCGATTGGCATTTTGCTTATTAGGCCTTACGCGCTTGCGGATATGGGGTTCGTGCTCAGTTTTCTTGTAAGTTTCACCTTGATGCTTGCGTCCGACATTTTAAAAGGAAAATCCCCTTTGATGCAGGGGGTATGGGTGTCGCTGCTTGCGTGCCTCGTGACTATGCCCATCGTTATGAGCTTTCAGTTTCAAGTCAATCTTTTAAGCATCATCTACAACGTCTTTTTTGTATGGGGACTCATGTTCTTGTTGTTGCCCCTTGTATATCTCACAGCTTTTTTACCTATTTTGACGCCGTTGCTTTTAGGGGTTTATACTGTCTTTGAAAAGATTATCACTGTGCTTGGTACTTATGGGGTCTTACCACTAGAAGGCTATATTCAAAGTGGGTTTGCGACGGTGCTTTATTTGGGGTTCTTCGTGTATGCAATGAATGGAAAAGCGAAAAGGTCATATATACTGAGAAGTATAATTTTATTGGCGTATCTGCTAATCGTTCTTAATACCGTTATTTTCTCTCCCTTTAAAAGTCTCACGATGTTTGCTGTCGATGGGGACAGTATCCTTCTTGAAGACAGTTTTAACCGGTGCAACATCTTAGTCGATACTGGAAACTTTGATGACAACGACAAAGTCATCAAAGCCTTGAAACGCAAAAATATCAAAAGACTTGATTATGTGTTCATCTCACATGAACACAGTGATCACTATGGGGAATACGAAGACATTTACGATGCGTTCAAAGTGACACACACCGTCTCACAAAGCACCATGCAAACGTATGAGGGAACCATGACTTCATGCGGAAGCATGTCATTTTATCTCTTTCCCCTTGAATATGAACACGGCTATGTTAATAACCGCTCGCTTGTTCTTTATGTTAAGCTAGGCAACAAGACCATCCTCTTTACAGGAGATATGGAGAGGGCAAGAGAACTAACTTTTTTGAAAAGCTATCAGGACTTGGTAAATATCGATATCTTGAAAGCCCCTCATCACGGATCAAACAGTTCAAACAGCGATGAGTTCTTAGAAGCTGTGAATGCAGAAGAAGTCCTAGTTTCAGCTCATCCGAACAACACCTACGGTCATCCGAACAAAGAAGTGATAAACAAATATAAAAAACGGACCATGATTATCCACAGAACCGACGAAAGAGGAAGTGTTGAGTTGAGAAAATTCATGGGAAAATGGATTAAAAAAACTGCTGTATCAGACTAGAGATATGTTATAATATTTAAAAATCTTGGCTTTAAGGTACATGACAAAATTTACCATCAAATCATGTGTTGGGGGCAGTTATGAATCAAGAAGAAACAGATACTAAGAGCACTAAATTTGACCCTTTTAAACAGTCCGTGTCCACGATCAAACCAAAGGACGCGAGACATCTTTTAAACCAAACCCCCGAGGCTTGGTTGATTGATGTAAGAACCAAAGAAGAATACAGCTCGGGTCATATTCCCGGCGCCGTACTAATACCACTGAGTCATCTTGAAACCCTATTGGAATGGCATAAGCCTGATAAAAGCGCCCCCATTTTGGTCTATTGTCGCAGTGGTCACCGTGTTATAGCGGCGATAGAGTTACTTAAATCAAAAGGCTATGAGACCCTTTACAACCTGGGTGGCATCATCGAGTGGCCCTATGAGATAGAAAAATCGAAATAAAAGGGACCAAGAATTCGTTTAACGACCTTTAAAACGCCCTTGAACACTAAGGATATGCTATAATAAGCTCGGGAGTGATTGTATGGATGAGAACGTATTGGTCTTCTACGGCGAAGACACTTTTTACATGAGCAACAAGATCAGACAAACCATAAAAAAACACGATGTGGATAACTACAACCTAACAACTTATGATATGGAAGAAACACAATTAAGCGATGCGATCAATGACGCAAAAACCATTCCTTTTTTAAGTGAAAAGAAAATCGTCATTTGTAAAAACGCAAAGTTCCTCTGCCCTAAACCGCCGAAGAAGATGCCATCGCACAGTCTTGAATACTTAAGAGACTATCTGGACAATTCAACCGATGAGTCCATTTTGATATTGAGCGCTCCATGCGCGAAGCTTGATCAGAGACTCAAAATCGTCAAAATATTGAAAGAAAAAGCCACCGTAACCGAGTGTCGCCTTAAAGGCCCGCAAGACCTCAAAAACTGGGCAAGACGCCAAATTGCCCAATCAGGCATTTCCATCGACAATGATGCTCTTGAGGAATTCATGAAACGTGTACAGCACAGCACGGAATTCGCGTTTCTTGAGATGCGTAAGCTCCTGCTTTACGCCGAAGGTGAGAAGAATATAGATAAAACAATGATTGAAACCGTCATCACAAAAAATATCGAAGACAATGTCTTCGATATCACCAAAGCAATTTTAAACCATGACCATGCACAGGCTTTGAGAGTTTATCAAGATCTTATCACCTACCGTGAAGATCCCCTTAAGATCCTTGGGATTATCGTTACTAAATACAGGGAAATGGCCCATGTGAAGAAACTGCTTGACAAAGGTTACGCACAAGATGATGTGGCTAGGCACTACGCTGTAAAAAGTGGCCGCGCCTATTTTATGGTTCAAAACGCCAAAACCGTCCCGATGGACACCATCGAAGAGCACTTGATTCATCTAGAGAGACTCGATAAAGCCATCAAGACGGGAATAATTGACAAGAAGATGGCGATTGAACTCTTCATACTCAATACCTAGACAATAAAAAAGCCTATTCAATCGAATAGACTCAAACGTTTGAGCACTTCTTTATGGAGTGCTTTTTTATAGCGTGTTGACAAGGGAACTCAGACGGGATTTTTTACGCGCGATGTTATTTTTATGGAAAAGTCCTTTAGCAAGCGCTTTGTCAAGCTTTTTGTACACAAGAGACAGGCTTTGTTGTGCAGCCTCTTTATCGCCTGATTCTATGTTTGCTTCAACCAATTTGATTGCTCTTTTAATTGATCCTTTGAACATACGATTTTTATTACGACGTTTTTCGTCTTGTAAAACACGTTTTTTCTGTTGTTTGATATTTGCCATTCTTTCACCTCCGTCTCATAAGCGTATATATTTTATCAAAATACCAACCAAAATGCAATAGGAAAGCACTGTATATGCGACTAAATTTAAGATATTATTTTTAAAGTCCTTATAGAAGACCAACTGTCAAACCCAATCTGTCAAAGCTGATAATGAGAATTGTAACGTGTCACATTAAACACTCAATAAAAAACGTATGAAACGGTGTCTTAAAGTTAAAAATTTGTTATAATGCTAAAGAGGTGTTAATTATGAGCGAATTGAAAATAGGCACAAACAACATTTTTGAAGTGATTCGAAAAGAGAAAAACCAGTATATTTTAAAACATGCAGATGCGACACTGCCTTTGCCAAAGGACGAAACAAACAGCGAAATCAACGTTGGGCAAAGAGTAGAAGCCTTTGTATATATCAACCATCAAAAAGGGCTCATGGCCACGATGGTTGAACCGAAAATCGACCTTTTCAAAGCGGACTTCGTGAAAGTTGTTGAGAAAAAGGACAAACTCGGCGTCTTCGTCGACATTGGACTCAAAAAGGACATGCTTGTCTCAAGAGACGATCTGCCGCCCCTTAAGAATCAGTGGCCTGAGATCGATGATTATTTGCTTTGCTATCTAAGAGTGAGCAGGAATCAGATGACCGCAAGACCCGTGGACAGATTCAGAGTTCAACAGTACTTGCAACCAGAAAACGAACTTGAAAAAGGCGATACGTTTATCGCATATGTTTACAGTATTGCTGATGAAGGCTTAGTGCTCTTCACTGCACATGGACATGAAATATTTGTCTACCGAAAAAACACCCGTGAAACCCATCGCGTAGGTGAAACCTTAGAAGTCACCGTCATTCTTAAAAAAGACGCAATTCACTATAACGGGACCCTCATCGCTCAAAAGGAAACACAACTGGAAAAAGACGCCGCGCTCATCTTTGATTTTCTTGAGACGCATGGCGCAGTCGAGCTTGGAGACAAGTCAGATGCAAATGATATCTTTAAAACGTTTCACATGAGCAAGGCGGCCTTCAAAAGAGCCATTGGTCACTTATATAAACAGGGAATCGTCACCCTAGAGAAAACACGGACGACACTTAAACAAGAGAATAGCAATGGGTAGAAAATACGAAGTAAGAAAAGCATCCATGGCCAAGTCCATGGTCCAAAAAAGCAAGGTTTATTCACGCTACGGGCGTGAGATTTATGTTTGCGTCAAAAAAAGCGGCGGAAACCCCGAAAGCAATCTTGAACTCAAGCATCTGATTGAACGTGCCAAAAAGGATGAAGTACCGACCGATATTATTGAGAGAAACATCAAAAAAGCAGAAAACCAGGATGCCACAGACCTCTTCCCAGCACGCTATGAAGGCTTCGGCCCCGGAGGGTCCGCCATCATTGTCGATACGCTTACGGACAATTTGAACCGTACGGTCAGTGAAGTAAGGAACTGTTTTACCAAAACGGATTCCAAACTCGGTGTGGACGGTTCCGTGGCACACATGTACGACCACCGCTCAAAAATATTCGTCACTGGAAGTGATGAGGACACCGTCCTTGAAACCCTCCTTGAATCGGAACTTGATGTGATGGACGTCGAAGACGATGAAGACATGATTATCGTCACTGCGGACGGATATTCGATCAACGATGTGGAACAAGCACTTGAAAAAGACAGTATCCACATTGAACGTTCGGAAAAAGGCTGGTATCCGCAAAATACGCTTGAACTCGAAGGCGAAAACTTGGAACAGTTTAAGAAATTCATGGACCTTATCAACGAAGTCGAAGATGTCCAAGCGGTATATCACAACGTAGAAAACATTTAGAATGAAGGCTTTATCATGAAAAAATCCATTATCATTATACTGAGTTACTATCTCTTACAAGGCATCATCCATAATTTAGGACACCCAATCACTCCGTCCTATGTAGATGAACTGGGCATTGAAAAATATATGTTCGGTTTTTTCTTTGCGGGAATGAGTCTCGGTCAAGTTCTGGGCGCGCCTTTTTGGGGACTTTTGGGCGATAAGAGAGGCAAGCGTTTCCTTATTGTTCTCGGTCTTGTCATCTACAGCGTCGGACAAATCCTTTTTGCGGTATTCACGAATCCTGTACTGCTTGTATTTGCGCGAATTCTTGCAGGTTTCGGGGTGTCTGCCCATATTACGCTCGTTCTCTCACACTTGATTGCAAAGTCACCTGAGGGGCTAAGAACCAAATTCATCGCTTGGAGTGCCGCTTTGTTCGCCGTGGGCACCACGGTGGGCTATCAAATTGGGGGGATGCTCAGTGAATACATGATTAGAGAGGTTTTCTTTGTCCAGGCCGCAGTTAATATTGGTATGGCGCTTTTCATCGCCTTTACCATCGACAACGAGGTCCCTCCCGAGGACGAAGCCCCTACTAAAAGAAAAGCAGGCTACATACAAAGCTTTAAAAACATCCGAAAGCTTAATCCCAGTCTACTGATGTTTTTACTCGCGCTTACGCTCACAACCATCAGCGCATCTACACTGACCAAGTATTTTGATGTTTACATGATTGATCAAGGCTATACACCAAGACAACTTGGAAACTTTATTTTCGTCACCGGGATTGCCGGGTTTCTTACTAACGTCTTCATAACCCCAAAACTTGCACGGCTTAACAAGGACCGACTGATCATGAAAATCATCCAGGTCATATCGGCGCTCATCGTGTTTTATGTCTTCAGACAAAACGCTTTCATGCTTGTGCTGTATACCGTGTTCATCTTTTATTTCGTCCTTAAAAATATGTTCCAACCGTTCGAACAGAGTTTCATATCGAAAACCGCCGAACGGAAGAACTACGGAACAGTGATGGGAATCAGGCAATCGTTTTTCATGCTCGGTAACGTCATTGGCCCTATTATTTCAGGCTTCATCTATGACTTTGATCCCTTGCTTATGTTCGACATCTCGGCCATCATGTTTCTTGGCGCCTTCATCCTGATGAATGTGTCACAGCATATGTCGAAAAAAGAGCCTGACGGCAGAGCATTCAAGATAGAGCCAAAGACCATTTGAATGTACACCTCTTTTAATTGTCTTGAGGCAAAATCCCCTTTTAAAATACTTTATTGTATTTAATAACTATACCAAAGGATTGTTTTATTCAATGACTGCATCATCACAATTGAGTGGAATTGCTACAAAGCTTTATGGAATCAATTTAAACCCTTTGAAAAATTAAAGTGTTAAATGAAACGCACGTTCTTAAAGCAAGTTATTGTGACGCATACCCCTTTATGATATAATCAACGCTGAGGTGACGCTATGAATCTACCAAACAAATTGACTGTTATAAGGGTGCTTTTTATACCCCTAATGGTCGCACTATATTATCTTGATCCTGCCAAGGAAACTCTTAATTGGTATTCCTACCTAATCGCAGGATTATTCGTTCTTGCAAGTTTCACAGATTTTCTGGATGGGTATCTTGCTAGAAAGCACAATATTATCACCACGTTCGGAAAATTTTTGGACCCTCTCGCAGATAAATTGCTGGTGATGTTCGCCCTTTTACTCCTCATGGATATAGGAATAATTCCCATGTGGGTGGTACTCATCATCCTTTCAAGAGAATTTATCGTAACAGGCGTAAGACTTGTAGCGATGGATGAAGGCAGAGTGATTGCGGCTTCTAAACTCGGCAAATACAAGACCGCTTCAACCTTGATCGCCTTGATTTTTTTGCTGGTTCATGTAGAACTGATTGGACTCATCATTCTTTATGTAGGCGTTGTACTGACCGTAATCTCAGGGTTTGAATACGTCTATAAGAATAGACAGATTTTAACGGAAACAAAATAAAAAAAGAAAAACGCGACAATAAACACTATCATGTAGTTGAGAATGTTTATTTAAGGAGGCGTCAACGTTGGCAAAAACTAAAAAAGACGAACGCGAAAAAGCACTGAACCAGGCAATGAAAGATATTGAAAAAGATCACGGAAAAGGTTCCGTCATGCTTCTTGGAGATGAAGGAGCTATCAGGAATGTCGAAACTATATCGAGTGGGTCACTCGCCCTTGATGAAGCCCTTGGAATAGGTGGGTATCCAAGAGGACGCATTGTAGAAATGTATGGACCGGAATCCTCAGGGAAGACAACATTCGCATTGCATGCGATTGCGTCCGCACAGAAAAATGGCGGTTACGCCGCCTTCATTGATGCGGAGCATGCCCTCGATCCGACCTATGCGAAAGCGCTAGGCGTCGATACCGACAACTTAATCATCTCACAACCCGACACCGGTGAACAGGCCCTTGAAATCACGGAAGCGCTGATTCGTAGCGGTGCGATAGACATCGTCGTCATAGACAGTGTCGCAGCCTTGGTTCCTGAAGCGGAAATCAGAGGGGACATGGGAAGCTCCCACGTAGGCCTTCAAGCAAGACTTATGTCACAGGCAATGCGCAAGCTCTCAGGGGCCATTTCCAAATCATTTACAACCGCCATATTTATCAACCAGATTCGTGAAAAAGTCGGGGTCATGTTCGGTAGTCCTGAAATCACACCGGGGGGAAGAGCCCTCAAGTTCTACAGCTCAATCCGAGTAGAAATCAGACGTAGTGAACAGCTCAAGATAGGTACTGATATTGTAGGTAATCGTACCAAGATAAAAGTCGTCAAAAACAAGATGGCGCCTCCGTTTAAAAGAAGTGAAGTCGATCTTGTATACGGAGAAGGCATTTCGAGACCCGGTGAGATTCTCGATCTCGCAGTCGAAAACGAACTCGTCAAGAAAAGCGGATCCTGGTTTTCTTATGAGAATAATAAAATCGGGCAAGGCAGAGAAAATGTCAAGCAGTATCTTAAAGAACATCCGGATCTACTTGACAATCTTGAAAAACAAATTCGCGAACTCATGCACATATAATTTGAACCGTCCGCGATTGCGGACGGTTTTTCTCCATTTATAGCCAATAAATATGGGGTTATGTTTGACTTTTAAAGCCGCTCTACGGTATAATAACAAAGTACTCTTTATTCTACTCGTACATTTTATAATTATTGAACAAAGACTCATGTGTTAAATATAGTTACACACATCATGAAACGGAGGAGTTAATATGCCATTAACTATATTAATCGTCTCCGGGTTGCTGCTTTTAATCATTGGGATTGCTGCGGGGATTATTGCCCGTGCAATCATTGTTGAAAAAGGCTTTGACAAAGCTCAGGCTGAAGCGAAAAAGATTATTGATGACGCACAGAAAACGGCGGAACAAAACAAGAGAGAAACTATTCTTGAAACCAAGCAGGATGTTCACACATTAAGAGTGAACGTTGATAAGGAAATCAAGGAACGTAAACAAGAAGTCACGAAACTAGAGCAAAAACTCTTTGAACGTGAGAAAATTCTTGATAACCGTTCATCTAATCTTGACAAACGTGAAAGCAATATCGACCGCAAAGAAGAATCGATTGAGCAACGCAAAGACGCTTTAACTGAAAAGGAAAGCAAACTGGACCGATTAATCAACGAACAAAACGAACGTTTACAAGAAATAGCAGGGTATTCTGCAGAAGAAGCGCAAAAACTCATTTTCGAACGAGTAGAATCTGAAATGGGACGTGAAATCGCGCAGTATATCAAAGACGAAGAAGAAAAAGCAAAAGCAGATGCGGACAAGAAAGCCCGCGAACTCATGGCCAACGCCATGCAAAAGTATGCACAAGATGTAACCAGTGAACGCACAGTCAGTGTCGTCAACCTTCCAAGCGACGACATGAAAGGCCGAATCATCGGTCGTGAAGGTCGAAACATTCGTACCATTGAGGCCTTGACAGGGGTCGATTTGATTATCGATGACACTCCGGAAGCTGTCGTGCTTTCAGGGTTTGACCCAATCAGACGCGAAATTGCTAAACGCTCACTCGAAGCATTGGTGAGTGATGGACGTATCCATCCGGGCCGCATTGAAGAAATTGTTGAAAAGATGCGCCTAGAAGTCGATCGTTTCATCCGCGACAAAGGGGAAGAAGCAGTATTCGAAGTGGGAATTGGCAAAGTCCATCCGGACTTGGTCAAATACCTCGGTAGACTTCATTTCCGTACCAGTTATGGCCAAAATGTGTTAAGACACTGTATAGAATGTGCCTTCTTGACAGGAAAACTAGCCGTTGAACTCGGTCAAGATGAAATTCTTGCTCGGCGTGCAGCCTTGCTGCATGACATCGGTAAAGCCGTGGACCATGAAATCGAGGGGTCTCACGTAGATATCGGCTATAATCTAGCCAAAAGATACAATGAGCCAGAAGAAGTTCTTGATGCCATTCGTTCACATCATGGCGATAATAAAGCGACCACCATCATCGCAGAACTCGTCGCAGCCAGTGATGCCCTCAGTGCCGCAAGACCTGGTGCAAGAAGTGAATCGCTCGATAACTACATCAAACGTCTCGAACACCTTGAAAAAATTGCAAACGATTTCGAAGGCGTCAACCAAGCCTATGCCATCCAAGCGGGCCGCGAAGTACGCGTCCTTGTAAAACCGAATCAAGTGGATGATACCATGGCGCACAAACTCGCGCGGGATATCAAAGCGCAAATTGAAGAACAACTCTCTTATCCGGGAACCATCAAAGTAACCGTAGTAAGAGAAACCCGTGCACAAGATATTGCCAAATAAACATAAAAGCCTTCCTTTTTGGAAGGCTTTTTAGAAGGTGAAGTCCATGGAGATATTTGATATTTACGATAAATACGGAAACTTTTTGCATAAAAATGCCACGAGAGATACGCGCCTCAACCCTGGTGAATACTTTATGGTCATCCACGTATGGATTGAAAGAAATGACGGGAGATACCTCATTCAAAAAAGAGCCAAGACTACCGACCTGATTCCCCACCAATGGGCCATCACAAGTGGTGGCACCTCTAAGGGTGAAACCCCTGTAGAGGCGGCGAGGCGTGAAGTCTACGAGGAATTGGGAATAACGCTTGAAAAGAGCGACCTTGACACGCGTGCACGCATTGTCTCTCACGATGAGTCCTATCACACCATTACTTATGTCTATCATACAAGAAACGCGCCTAGCATTGACCATTTGCGGTTTGAAAAGACTGAAGTGCTCAAAGCAAAATACGTCACTCTCAAAACCATCAAGGCCATGATTGTAAATGGCGAATTTTGGGATTATCCTGATCTTTTAAACGAAAAAAAATACTTTTCCATTCTAGAAAGTGGGAGCTTATGAAAATACTTTATCTTGGCGATGTCTATGGGAAGCAAGGCATCAAGGCAATTGAGAAGTTTTTACCCAAAGCCAAGAGCGATCATCCTTACGATTTTTTGATTATCAACGGAGAGAACGTTTCAGGCGGGGTTGGCATAACGAAAGCCGATTATCAAAGACTTATGGAGTTCAAGGCCCACGTCATTACCCTTGGTAACCACGCATTTTCTAAGGATGAACTTTTCGATTATATCGACAAGGCCAAAATCGTTCGCCCCCTAAACTATCCGAAAGGCACTCCGGGCACCGGTGTGCAAATCATCAATTTCAACGGTTTGAAAGTCGCTGTTTTACAGGTAATGGGTCGCATATTCATGCGTGACCCTCTAGAAAGTCCTTTCAGAGTCCTCGATGAAACCCTAGCTTCACTCGATGGGGATATCAAGATTCTTGATATCCATGGTGAAGCTACCAGTGAAAAACTCGCTATCGCCCATTACGTGGACGGACGTGTGGACGCCGCATTCGGCACGCATACCCACGTCCAAACCAACGACGCCATGAGACTACCTAGAGGCACATTCTATATGACAGACATCGGCATGTGCGGAGCACTTTATGGCATTCTCGGGGCCGATAAGGATACGATTGTCAATCGCTTTACCACAGGCCTTCCCATACGCATGAAACCTGAAACCTCTCGTCCTCTGCAGATGAACGGTGTGTGGATTGACACAGATGACAAGCATATAGAAACCATCGCTTATCGCGATTGATGAGCGGGAACATGAAAAGCGAAAACCAGTTTCACTACCTGTGGACGGATCATGCACACACCATCAAACGGTTTTACTATAAGCGCCCTAATTCAATGTCAAGAGCAAACTCGGCGAGTAGGTGACACCGTGCGCTTTAAAAACAAAATGTTATGGCTGCTTCGAGACCCGAATTCAAGGAAGAAAGACACGGCCAGACTTTTGAGTTAGGCGTTCACTCGAGATTAAAAAGACGTCGATAACACTTACGGATACTTGTTACAAAATCAGGTATTCGCCGTGCAGCCGCCTAAAAATCTAATTTGGAATCAACGCACCGTTCCTTTTAAAGTCCCAATGGCACCATCAATGAAATATTCAAGGACTTGCACTAGTCCTCACAATACGATAAAGGTGATACTATGAGTGAAAAAGATTATTCAAAATACTTCAAGACCCCTTCAGTCAAGAAAGCCCGAATGCGCACTTTTACTGAAGCCGATATAGAACATTACGCTGTCCCAACCCATCTAAAAGGCATCGCGTCAGGCAAATATTACAAGATTCAAACCTATGGTTGCCAGGCGAATGAAGCTGACAGTGAAAACATAAAAGGCATTTTGGAGGCGCTTGGTTTCAGCGAAACAAAGGATGAAGCAAAAGCTGACTTCATTCTCCTAAATACCTGCGCCATCCGTGAAAACGCTGAAAACAGAGTCTTTGGAGAACTTGGGCGCCTTAAAAAATACAAACGCCATAACCCAGACCTCCTCCTTGGTATATCAGGATGCATGCCTCAGGAAGAAAAAGTGGTCAACAAACTTTTAAAAAGTTATCCTTACGTGGATTTGGTTTTTGGAACCCATAACATCGACAAGCTCGCAACCTACATTGAAACCGCGCTTTTTAATAAAGAACGTGTCGTAGAGGTGTTCAGTGAAGAAGGCAAAGTCGTTGAAAACCTGCCAAGAAAAAGAAACCACCAAACTAAAGCCTGGGTCAACATCATGTATGGGTGTGATGAATTCTGCACATACTGCATCGTTCCTTATACTAGAGGTACGGAACGTTCAAGAGCTCCAGAAGCCATTATAGAGGAAGTAAAAACTTTAAAAGAAGAAGGCTACAAGGAAGTCACCTTACTTGGTCAAAATGTCAATGCGTATGGACGTGACTTCAAGAAAAATCCTTACTCGTTTGCGAATCTTTTAGAAGCCCTAGCGAAAACTAAAATCCCAAGGATTCGTTTTCAAACCTCTCATCCAAACGATTTCGATGAAGCAAGCGTCAAGATGATTGGAACCTATGATAACATCATGCCTCATATCCATCTTCCCGTCCAGTCTGGAAGCAACGACATTCTAAAGCGCATGAACCGAAAATACAGCCGTGATAGAATCTTCGAACTCGTCAATCAGATGCGTAAATACATCCCGGGTGTATCCATCACGACCGATTTAATCGTAGGCTTTCCAGGTGAAAGTGAAGATGCGTTTGAAGAGACTTTGGACATGGTCAAAAAAACAGGATTCGAAGGCGCATTCACATTTGTGTTCTCAGCTAGAGAAGGGACCCCGGCTGCAAGTTATGAAGACCCGACACTGCAAAGTGAAAAAAGCGAACGACTAAAACGCCTGAATACTATCATCAACGAAGGCTATAAAAACGGCCACAAACGCTTTGAAGGCAGTACTGTCAATGTCCTGATTGAAGGGGAAAGTAAAAACAATCCTGAAGTTTTAGCAGGCTACAGCGAACACTACAAGGTCGTCAACGTACGCGCCGATAAAGCCCTTATTGGAACAATCATACCTGTAAAGATCACCAACGCCAAAACATGGTTCTTGGAAGGTGAATGTGTTGAAAACACTTGATAAACTGATAGAGTCACTCGAAAACGACGATACAGTCATTGCGTACAAAACCCTTGAAAAAGCAATTGACAACCGTCCAGATTTAAAAACCGCCTACGAAGATCTGTTGGAGAAACAAAAGGCGATGGTTAGAAGCGAGACTTTGAAATACAGTGACGCCCAAAAGAAAAAAGATGAGTATAATCAAGCACTAAAAAGCCTTGAATCGACCCCCATCATCCATCAATACCTAACGTTACAAGAAACCATCAATGAGGATTTGAAAATACTTTTTGAAATCCTTGAAGACGGGTTTGACACCACGTCGTAATAAAGGCTCAATTCATTGATTTAAGCATGTTTGTAATGTATAATAAAGTAAATGCAAGGAACATCGGAGGTGCACTATGAAGAAAAAAGACGAGTCCATCGAACTGAACAATAAAAAAGTCTCTATCGAAAAATTGATTGAGTCATTTGTAGTCATCCCATCAGAGGAAATCGTCAAATATTTGAAAAACAAGGAAATATTTCTTCCAAATTATCTTCATAAAGCCCTTGTGCGTAAAAATATAGCACCAACGATTGCCTCGGCTGACAACAACGACAAGTTCTCAGATGAAATGAAGCATCGTCTTAAATGGTTTGATAAATTCACTGTCTTTCAACTTGAACGTCTCGCGAATGCCTACCGCATCAAAATCGACGTGAAGGAATACAAGAAAGATTTTTGGGACATCATTGTGCATAACCGTAATGAACTAGGCATAAACAACCTCGAATTCGTCAAACTTCAAAACCTTACGATGAAGTATCAAAGAAGTTCCCAAGAACCCTATGATGCGTTGAGAAAAAATTTCAAAAAAGTCTATTTTGAACCATTGGAATACTTTGAAGGCACTAAAATCGAGGAAGCTCGTGAAGTATTGCAACACGCCACCACGTTGAACGACATTCGCGATCTCGGAAAGAAACATGGTGTGGAGATTCCTAGACGCATCAACAAGAAACAGCTCATTGAAATCATCGCCACCCGTCTTGATATGAATGACGCGGAACAGGAAAAACTTCAAAAGAAACCCATTTTGGATCTCGAGCGTTATGCCAAAGAACACAATATCAATATGTCGATTGAACTAAAAAAACTCGATATGATCGAATACATTCTCATCAAAAGAAACCGTGTAAGTGTCCCTGTCTATGAGGAAAACAGTAAAATCTTTGAGGGCATCAACATTGAGGAATATCTATACAATGCTAAATTCGAAGAGATTGCACAAAAATATTCTCAGTCGCACAGACGCAAGTCAAAAGCGCTGCGGGACATTGTGATTGCTCTCATCATTGTTGGGGCCGCCGTCGTGGTTGTCGTATTTGATCTTTTATAATGCAGGAGTGAAACCCTATGGCCCGTGATAAAAACAGTTATACCCCAATGATGAGACAATACCTATCCATTAAAGAAGACTACAGCGACGCTATAGTCTTTTTTCGTCTCGGAGATTTCTATGAAATGTTCTTCGAAGACGCGTTAGTCGCAAGCAAAGAATTAGAAATCCAGCTCACTGCCCGTGATGGTGGAGGAGAAAAGGTTCCGATGTGCGGCGTGCCGCATCATTCAAGCGATGCTTATATCTCACGGCTTGTAGACAAGGGCTACAAAGTCGCCATCTGTGAACAAACCGAACTTCCCACCAAAGGAAAAAAACTCGTCAACCGCGATGTCATTCGTCTTGTGACTCCAGGGACGAATATTGATGAACAAGGTATTGAATCCTACCATATCGCTGCGGTAGGGTTGTATGAATATTTTTATACCATCAGTTATCTCAACGTTTCCACCGGTGAGATGGGGGCGCTTCGCGTACCCAAGAATTCAGGCGCACTTATCAATGAACTCTCCACCATCCAGCTAAGAGAAATCGTCATTTCCCATCATTTCGATAAACGCATCATCGAAGCCTATGCCCAACATGAAGGCATTACGCTCTCTATCCATAATGACGCTACACTAAACGATACATTAACCTATCTTTTTGAAGATTTGCCTACAAACGAAGAAAAGAAAACCACCAAACGTTTGCTAAGCTACATCATGACCACACAGAAAAGAACCCTGCTTCATTTAAAGGCGGCAGAACACATAGAAGCGAGCAGTTATCTCAGAATGGACGCAGGCACCCTGCGCCATTTAGAACTGACCCGTACGATGATTAAAAACAAGGAAAACGGCTCACTCTTTTGGCTGCTTAATCATACGAAAACAGCTATGGGCGCACGGTTTTTAAAACGACAAATTCTAAGACCGAGCGTCAACAAGGATACCTTGAACACTCGCTATGATTTCATCGATCGTCTCAACAGTGAATTCATTGTGCGTGATGATCTCAGTGAGCTACTTAAAAACGTCTACGATCTTGAACGTATTGTCGGGCGCATCTCTTATGGAAACACCAATGCCAAAGACCTCGTTCAACTGAGACGTAGTCTAAGCATATTGCCGGCCTTTAAAGACACCCTCAATGCGCTTGATCTTGAATATTCTAACCTTCTTGCGTCTTCTCTCAACCCCCTAAGTTCTTTAAAAGAAGAATTAAACAGAGCCTTCGTCGATAATCCGCCAATCACCATAAAGGAAGGCGGCATGTTCAAAGAAGGCTATGACGAAACGCTTGATAACCTTAAAGACATTCACCTCAACGTAAATGCCTGGCTTAAAAAACTAGAAGAAGATGAGCGAGTACGAACGGGAATCAAAAAACTTAAAATCGGCTATAACCGTGTTTTCGGTTATTACATAGAAGTCCCCAAAGGCCAAATCAAGAACGTCTTGGACGAATACGGGTATACCCGCAAACAAACCCTCGCCAACGCAGAACGTTACGTCACAGAAGCGCTCAAGGAAAAAGAGAAAGTCATTCTTTCAAGTGAAGAGAAAAGCGTCAAGAGAGAACACGTGCTTTTCACAGAATTAAGAGACAAAATCAGAGAACACATTCCCGCTATTCAGGAAAACGCCTCGCTTATCAGCGAAGTGGATATGATTCTTTCACTTTCCCACGCGAGCGAAAAAATGAATCTCGCCAGACCGACCCTTAGATCTGACAGACAAATCGACATTGAGCAGGGATTTCACCCGGTTGTTCAAGCATTCTTAGAGGAGTCCTTCATCCCCAACGACATCCGCATGAATGACGACACTGATATCTTGCTCATCACCGGACCGAACATGAGTGGTAAATCCACCTACATGAGGCAACTCGCAATCACCGCAATCATGGCTCAAATCGGCTCTTTCGTCCCTGCAAAGAAGGCATCTATTCCCGTGTTTGATCAACTGTTCACCCGCATCGGTGCAAGTGATGACCTCATAAGCGGTAAATCCACGTTCATGGTGGAAATGCTTGATGCGAACCACGCCATCAAGCACGCAACGAGGGACTCCCTTATTATTTTCGATGAAATTGGGAGAGGCACCTCGACTTACGACGGACTGGCCATCGCACAGGCCATCATCGAATACATTCATGAAAAAATCGGCGCCAAAACGCTTTTCTCAACACATTATCACGAACTCACGCAACTAGAGGAAACCCTTACAAAACTTAAAAACGTGCATGTGGCCGCAAAAGAAGAAGGCGATACCATCAAATTTCACCATCTCGTCAAAGATGGCAAAGCCGATAAGTCCTACGGCATCAACGTCGCAAGCCTTGCGGCACTTCCTCCAAGTCTCATCAAACGCAGTAAAACCATTCTGACTTCGCTTGAGAACAGTGAAAGCGAACCGTCTTTCAATTTGTTTAGCGTATCTGAAGACCGGCCTGAGGAAAACAATCACCAAGCCATCATCGATGCCCTTGAGAGAAGCACACCCGATGAAATGACCCCCTTAGAGGCCTTGAACAAACTCTATGAACTCAAAAACGCTCTTAAAAACGATAACTGATAGCAAGGAGGTGAACCGATGGGCAAGATAAGACAACTAGAGACGACCTTGTCGAACATGATCGCTGCAGGCGAAGTAGTTGAAAACATGGCAAGCGTCGTAAAGGAACTGTTAGAAAACGCTATTGATGCGGACGCCGAGACCATTATAATCGAACTCAAAGAAGTCGGTCTTCGGTGGATTAAAATCACCGATGACGGCATCGGTATGGACAAAGAGGATATGGAAATGGCGCTCAAAAGACACGCAACTAGTAAGATCATGAGTGAACACGACCTTCATCATATCGGTTCGCTCGGCTTTCGCGGTGAAGCGTTACCGTCCATCGCAAGTGTCAGTGAATTGACTCTTGAAAGTTCAACTGACAGAAATCCTGGCACCCGCATTTTAGTAAATAGCGGTGAAATCCTTGAAAGATCGAGTGGTGCGGCAAGAAAGGGCACCACGGTGTCTGTCACCAACCTTTTTTACAATACGCCTGCAAGGCTCAAACACTTAAGAAGTCTTAACCGCGAACTTTCCAATATTCAAAACTACGTACAAAAAATAGCCTTGGCCCATAGGAAAATAGCCATGACCCTTATCAATGACGGCAAAACCCTGCTTAAAACCACCGGTGACAACAATACTTTAAAAATACTGAATCAGATGTATCACACAGACATCATTAAACACATGATGGAATTCAATGGGCAAAACCAGTATTTCACCATCCGCGGGATTGCGAGCAAACCCATGCATACACGGTCTTCAAGAGACCATATGATGATCATGGCCAACAAGCGTCTAATCAAAGACACTAATCTTTCTAACGCCATTTTAAAGGGCTACAGAACCTATCTTCCCCAACACAAATACCCAATTATCTATCTTGAAATCGAAGTGGATCCCATATTGATTGACGTCAATATCCACCCACAAAAGCTCTCCATCAAGTTCTCCGAACAGCGTTTGCTTGAATCCTTGATTGAAGAGACTTTGAGAAAGCGAATCCAAAGGGAATCCCTCGTGCCATCCATAGAAAAATCCAAACAAGAAGATACCTCCAAACAGATTCGCTTCGAAGATTACACCCCTTTATCTCCTTTAAAACAAGCGCCACCCGTCGCTGAGCCCATTAATTCTAAAGATACGTATGAAAACGACGCATTCGACAAAGTCCTTGAAGCGCCTTTTACGTACGAACCCACCCATGTACCTTCCACTGATGCCTCTAAGAGTGTTAATGAGCCTCACTCCTCCACCAATGAGGGAAAACAACCAATAGCGCCTTCAAAGCAACGAATCCCTTCCCTAGACTATATCGGACAGATGCATGGCACCTATCTCTTATTTCAAAATGAAAACGGACTTTATCTCATGGATCAACATGCGGCAGCCGAACGCATCCGTTATGAAACCTACTATGAGCGCATGCGTACGCAAAAGTTTAATATCCAGACCTTGACCACGCCCTTCATCATTCATCTATCGAGTGAAGAAGTCACCCTCTTTGATGAATACGCGCCTATTCTCAATACCTTTGGCATCGAAGCTAGGAAAAACGGATCTACCAGTCTAGAAATCCATACCGTCCCATCCTGGTTCATAAAAGGGCTTGAAGAAACCTACACCGAAACCATGATTCGCCATATCAATACAGACAAAGCCCTTGAAGACATTGGCAGAATCATTGACCCGCTTGCCAAAGAGTTATCATGCAAACACTCCATTCGTGCCAACAAATACATCACAAAAGAAGAAGTCCACAAACTTCTAAGCGACTTGCGTCAAGTCGAAAACCCCTTTACCTGCCCTCATGGACGTCCGACCATCATTCACTTTTCAACGCATGAACTAGAAACCTTCTTCAAAAGGATTCAGTCATGATTATCGTGATTAGCGGACCTACAGGCGTGGGCAAAACGGCCTTGTCTATGGAAATCGCCGAACACTACGACGTTGAGATCATTTCAGGTGATTCGATGCAGGTATATAAAGGCATGGATATCGGAACGGCCAAAATCTCCACCGACGAGCAAGGCAAAGTTTCCCACCACATGATAGACATCATCACCCCTGAAGATTCTTTCAGTGTCGCAGATTATCAAAGTGCGGTTAGAGACCGTATTGAAGCGATCGAAAAAAGGGGTAGGATTCCCCTAATTGTAGGAGGAACCGGGTTTTACATCAAAAGCGTGCTTCATGATTATCGTTTTGAAGGCAAAGCGTCTTCTGATGCTTTTGAAAAAGCCCATGAAGATAAGACCCCTATGGCATTATACAACGCACTCAAGACACAAAATCCTGACGCCGCAAAATCCGTCCACCCGCATAACCGAAAACGCGTTCTAAGAACGCTTGAAAAAGTCCAGTCAGGGTCTTTTGCATCGGGTGAAGCTAAAGGACACATCCCAAAATATGATTACTTGCTTATCACCCTAACCATGGAAAGAAGCGTCCTTTATGAACGAATCAATACACGAGTAGATAAAATGATCAAAGAGGGCTTACTAGATGAGGCAAATGAGCTTTGGCATAGAGACATCGCCAAAACCGCCAAAAACGCTATTGGATACAAGGAGCTTTTTGAATATTTTGACGGCACTATTTCCCTTGAAGAGGCCATAAATCGTATCAAACAAAACACAAGACGCTTTGCCAAACGACAGATTACCTACTTCAAACATCAGTTCAACCCCCATTGGTTTAACGTCGGTGAACACGCTTTTGAAACCACCGTTAAAGACGTTTTATCATTAATTGATACGACCCTTGAAACCGCGCGTATGACGGAATTACGAGACCCCTTAAGTTAAATACTCTGAATAAACCCCCGCCGACTGACTTTGAGGGATTCTCTTATGAATGAGGGTTCAAGCATAAGAGGGTCTTTCTTTTTTGTTTTCTCTCAAGGTATAATAAGCAGGAAAGGTGTGATAACATGGATAAAATGAATGTATATTTGGCAGGCCCACTATTTACAGAAGGTGAAATGACACAAAGAAGAAAAGAAGCCACAACCCTGAGAAAACAGGGGTATGAGGTATATTCTCCATTGGAACAAAATGATGAAATCGGCTTTGACATTGATAAACTTTACCTTCGGGATATCAACGCCATGAGACAGGCGGACTTTGCGGTCATATGTCTTGATAATTACGACAGCGGAACCATGGCTGAACTCGGATGGTTTGTGGCTTTAGAAAAACCAGTATACAGTTACTGGTCTAACTGGAAATTTAAGGAGCCCGATAACCTGTTCATACGTGGCTTAGCCTTAGATAACAGCAACAAACTGTTCTCATCATCAGTAGCATTGTTTGACTATTTGAGCAATTTATAAGCCTAAGATAGACTTACTTACCAATCCGCATGCTTGAACACGTAATCTATGACGTATTCAAGTATTAAAATCATTTCATGACTGAAGAGACCTCACCATGTCAAATAGTTTTTAATAAAACCTACGATTAAATATAAAAAGACATCACGGCGTATAAAAATGCGTGAATCACAATAATGACAGTGAACCTGCCTAGATAAAAAACCAGTGTTCACATAGCGGAGTCTTTGAAAAAATCACGCCAGTGAGACTTCCAACATATTGCGTTATTAAATAACACTCTAATGAGTCTAGTTGAACCTAACTTTAAAGTACGCCTTTTTAAAGAGTACCCTATAGGAGTGTGACTTTATAAATCCCCTTATAAAACACAGAGTTAAATTGTATCTCGTCATATCTAGTTAAGTGATTAGTGACACCTACAGATTTAAAAAACTAAACGATCAAACGAGGCATTATTATGAAAATACTATTGGACGCAGATGGATCCCCTGTAAGAGACAGTGTAGTGCCCCTTGCAAAAACGTATCAAATACCGCTTATCATGGTCAGTAACTTTAACCATGACATCCATGAAACCTATGGAACACATATTCAAGTGGATGAAGGGGCGGATGTTGCAGATCATGAAATCCTTAAAAGAACCAATAAAGGAGACTTAGTCATTACACAAGACTACGGACTGGCAAGCTTAATCCTTGGCAAAGAGGCCTATGCACTTCACCAAGACGGTTGGTTTTATACAGACACCAACATTGATATGCTTCTATATCAAAGACATATGGGCGCAAAAATGCGTAAAGTAAGCAAACGGTATGGTCATACCAAAAAAAGAAAAAAAGATGATGACAGACTTTTTTATCAGGCGCTTGAAGATTTCTTGAAAAGACGGTTAAGTGCTGTCTAGCAAGGCGTGCATGAAAAAGATTCACTCAATTTATGGTATAATATAAAAACACTTTATATTACCGAAAGGATCGTGCAAAAATGAGTGAGGAAACTGTTTATACCATGCGCTTTGCCAGGATGTCGGACTACAAAAAAGTCTACAAGATCATGCAACACATGGAAAACGAAATTGATGATACATCCATCTTTGTCGCAGACGACAAGGCTTTTGTGAAATCACATATTGAAAAGGAAGGATTCATCGCCGTGGCAAGTTTTCAAAACAAAATTGCGGCCTTCTTGATTGTAAGATTCCCTGAAGATAGCGAGGATAATCTTGGACTGGATTTGGCTTTTGATGAGGAATCGCTATATCGGGTCAACCATATGGAATCCGTGATGGTGGTTGAAAAGCATCGTGGTAAACTGTTACAGCAAAAGCTTATAAAATTTGCAGAACCAATAGCCAAAGACATGGGGTATACCATCGCCATGGCTACAGTATCGCCCGATAACCTCTACAGTCTTGATAATTTTCTGAGTTTGGGCTACAAAGAAGTCCTTCGCAAAGAAAAGTATGATGGGGTAGTCCGTATCATCTTGAAAAAAAACCTATAAGCTTTAACGCTGAATACTATTATAGGTTTTTTTTATGAATAGGCTATGACTAGGTCATATTAGTTTGATTTAAAATGTTCGATGATGTAAAATTGTATTTAGATGTACATAAAGGAGGAATGGTTTAATGCTTGAAGTCAATAATGTTGATCTCAAATATGGAGATTTTACAGCAGTAAAAGATTTATCGTTCACCATAGAACCAGGAGAAATTTTTGGTTTGCTTGGGACAAATGGTGCCGGGAAGACAACGACGTTTCGTGTCATTATGGGCTTGCTTAAACCTTCAAAGGGAGAAGTACTTTACTTCGGAAATCAAGTAGGCTATCACAATGTCGATGAAATCGGCTATATGATAGAAGAGCGCTCACTTTTAACCAAAATCACCGTAAAAGAACTCATGTTCTACTTTGGACAACTGAAGAGCATGGACAAAGACACCATCTTGAAACGGCTTGATTACTGGCTTGAATATTTTGATATCACGGAATACAAAGATAAAAAAATCAAGGAACTCTCCAAGGGGAATCAACAAAAGATTCAGTTTATTACTGCAATCATCAATGATCCGAAATTGCTCGTGCTTGATGAACCATTCAGCGGGCTTGATCCGATCAATACCAATTTGTTTGTAAAAGCCGTTCGCAAGTTTCAAAAAGAAGGAAAAATGATTGTTTTCTCATCCCACCAACTCGACCACGTCGAATCTTTTTGTGAAAAAATAATCGTGCTTGAAAAAGGTGAAGCAATCATCCAAGGCGATATCAAACAAGTTAAAAAAGACTTCATGAAACTCACCATAAACATCATAGCGGATGTAGACACTGATCATCTCAATACCCTTGAGGGTGTGTATCATGTAGAAGAAAACTCCGATAAAGTGATTGTAAAAATCGAATCAGAAGACTACATTCAGGGCATCTTCGATTATGTTAAAACCTGTAAGAATGTCTCGCTTTTTGATGTTGAACAGGCAAGTCTTAGCGAGATATTCATAGCGAAAGTCGGTGGTAAACGTGGATAAGTTCAAGTTTTTAGTAAAATTCGGCCTAAAAAAACGCATTTTTAAGAAGTCCTTTGTGATTATTAATGCCTTATTAGGCCTTATCATTATAGGTATAGTCAATCTACCGAGCATCATTTCCATCTTCCAAGGAGAAGACGAGGTGGAAACCCTTCAAGTCACGGTTATCAATGAATCTGATGACCAAACCTACCCACTAGAAGCGAATCTTTTATCCTTATTCAACGACTCATATATGACTAATGAATACGAAGCAAGTACATACGAAGCAGATACGTATGACGATTTTTGGGATCAAGACGAGATAGACATCCTTCTAGTATTCACGGGAGATCTTGATGCTCCAGATGTCACTGTTTATGCAAAAGGTGAAGACCAACGAAACTTTATGACATCACAAATACAAACACTTCTCAATAATTATCAGGACATCACCTATGCTACTTATGATATTCAAACCCCACCGAGTACGGGGGATGATGATTTTAGTGAAGAAAATAGAACCTTTGTAGAAGGCATAGTAAGCATATTGTTTCTTCCGATGTTTGGGTTGATTATCCTCGCGACACAGTTCCTTGGCGTAGATATTATTGAAGAAAAATCCTCGAAGGCGATAGAAACCATCATTGCAAGCGTTCCGGCAAAAACTCATTTTCTCTCTAAAATCGCTTCAAGCATATCGTTTTTGCTCATACAAAGTGGTATCTTGCTTGTCTTTGGGATTCTCGCGACATTTCTATCTAGACTATTTCCTCAAACTCCGGGAGAAGAGACCCTTTCGATGTTTGCAGAACTGGCCAACCGTTTGCCGAATTGGCCGGCTGTGTTAACAGTCTCTATCCTTTTCATGATCTTTGGAACCTTGCTTTTCCTTATTCTGGCCGCCTTTTTGGCCGCTATATCCAACACACAGGAAGACTACCAGCAGTATCAAGCGCCACTTATGTTCTTGCTTCTTGGCGGGTACTACATAGGCATATTCCTACCAATGTTTGGCGTTGATGGCGTGGTTAGAGTGGCAGCCTATATACCGTTTTTCTCGACCATCGTCGCGCCCATAGCTTACGCTACTGGCGTTATTTCCATCTTCGAGAGCATCATTATACTCCTGCTTACCATCGCGACTGCCGTGCTTTTCCTCTATATTATCGCCCCGATATACAAAGTCGCCATTTTGTCCTATCAGGAAACCAAATTTTTCAAACGCATCAGATTCTATATAAAGAAAGCCTTCAGCAAATCAAAATAGTGCGTTAAAAAAACGGCTCGTCTCGAGCCGTTTTTTAGTGGATTGAAAACGAAACTAAAGTGTCTTCATGACATCTTTGATACGCTGAGCGAGGCCTTTGAGCTTATTTATTTGAATGCTGCAGATGGCAATGCGTAGACCTCCTGTAATGTTCACAAAAAAGATTCCATCATTTTTAAGTGCGTCGTGAAGCACGTCTTTTTGTTTATCGTCAGGGACTTTAAGGGTGATGAAGAACCCTTCTTTGTAGGGGTAGAGATCCAAACCTGCTTTTTTTGCTTCATCCATGAATATGGAGGCGCGTTCATCAAGCAAATTCATCATCCATTTTTTCTCTTTTAGGTATTCAGCATTTGCGGATTTATTGTTGACGAGGGAGGAGAAAGTCATCATGCCACCATTGTTGACGGTGGACCAAACGCCTCTTGCGGTATTCTCACAAGCGTGTTTGAACGCGATGCGTTCATCCTTGTTTGAACTGATAAGGACTTGGGCGCCTACGCGCATTCCGTAAGCAGTCATGGTTTTCGATGCACTGAAAGCGAGTACGACGAGCATGTTTTCACTTAAATTGGCGAATTTGTTGAAGATTCGTCCGTAATGCGCTTGCTTGTGAAAATCAATGTAGGCGATGTCATGAAGCAATACGACAGGTCCTTTATCCGCAAGTCTGTTGAGATGGCGAAGAACCTCGTCCCATTCTTTGTTAGTCATCGTGTAACCAGTGGGATTTTGACAAGGGTCATTGATAAACACGAGAATCTTGCCTTCGCTATTCATGACCTCACTCGTGGTCTGTTTAAAAGAATCAATAGCGAACTTATCGCCGTCAAACATATCATAAGTCGCAATGTTTACATTGTGTTGTGCGGCAATGGTCTTATATGGGCCCCATCCTATTTTTGGGTAGATGACGGTGTCTCTTGGAGCTAAGGTATTTTTCACTGTACTAGACAATGCGCCTGTCCCTCCGGGGGTGGAGATGACTTCGCTGTCTATGGTGACATTGTTGTTAGTGAAAAGCCAATCTTTTACGGCATCTCTAAAGGATTTCGGACCGGGAATGCATGACGCGTATTTGGCGATTTGTACACGTTCGACCTGGTTGAATAAAGTATAGACTGTATTGAAAGTAAAGAGTTCGCCGGATTCATCAAAGAAGGTACCAAATGCCCCGTTGACGACTTTGTCTCCATTATTTTTCTGACTGGCCTCGATAGTCGCCTGTGAGGCCTCAAAGACAACGTCGTTTATTTTTTTACCTTGAACTTTGTCACTGATAAATCGTTTCAATTTTGATCATCTCCAATGGTTTTCAAAAGGGTATTTAAAGCATCCGTGGTCTCTTTTGGAAGTTTGTCTTCCCCTTCCAACGCATGGATATACTTAATACGGGCGTTGAGGCGTGCCTTGACTTTTACAGGGTCCGCTGCTAAGGCCTTAAAGGCATTAATTGGCATGGTTTTAAGGGTCGTTGATGACAAGAACGGTTCGAATGTGGCTTTTTGAAGTGAAATGTTTTCAATGGCTTTAAGCGTCGTGTTCTTATCGATATCCTTACCGGCAAATTCTCCGGTATTGAGAATGTAGCAGTCTACGCCATGAGTTTCAAAAAGCGCTTTAAAATGTCTATAATCATGAGACAACGGGTAAAGTCTGAACGGGTTGGCGTAAGGTTCAAATGTAAGCGAGCCTGTTTTTACGCCGTATTCCGCACTGGTTCGTTTGGTTGCGAGTGTGGCTCCAAGGGTAGAAGCAAGAATTGGGTCTTCAATTTTCATGACTGGGGGAAGTGCGTCGTCTTTCATAATCCAAAAGAGTGCATTCAACGGTTTTTTGAAGGCATAATGTCTCTTAGGAGTCCAATAGATTGACTTGACCGCACGGCCGTTCCCGTTTCTTATGTCTTCTGTGACAGGCACAACGAGGCCGTCTTCATCACGTGTGGCACCGACGTTTTGAACCGTCAACAAGAAGCGGTTATCCTTGGAATAGGTAGGGTAATCCTGTACTTTGTCAAAATAAGAAGGCTCCATGGAGACACTCATGAGATCATCGTTTCTTATCACAAAGGCGTCGTCATGAAGTACATCAGGGGCCCCTTCTTTTCCGTGGATGGCATGGGTGATGGTGGATTTTCCTGAGCCGCTTAAGCCGAACACGCCCATTACGAAATCTTCTTTTCCGTAGTTAAGGGTCTTCATGCCTCCGTGACAAGGGGTAAATCCTTGTCTGTTTGCAATGGACCAAGCGAGGGTGAGCGTGCCTTTTTTGAATTCACCGAAGTAGCGCATTCCGAAGAGGGCTAGTGCATTGTGCTCTCTATCAAAGACGGAAATGCCTTCTTCATGTCCATCCACAAGATATTGTGGATCAGCGTAAATAAAGATGTCTCCCTCATCAAACACTTTCGATTGTTTATACATGGCTTTGAACTCGTCGTTGAGGCCTTGGAAATTGAGCATCCATGAATAAAGCGTGTTCTCATAGCCTTGCGGAATTAAAAGATGGGCTTTGACACTGAAGGCCTCATCGAGACCTATGATGACTGTAGCTTGGTACATGGTAGTTTCATTTCCATGAAATATAGCTTCACGGGCCAAAGCGGAGAATTCATCCAAGGTGTCTTTTGTGATGACGTGTCTGGCTTTAGCTTGTCTGCCTGTGATTTCCCCATCATTGTATAAAAGCACCTTGGCATCTGCAGGTAAGCCCAAATCTTCACTTCTATATACAGGAAGGTCGGTTTCAATCGTGCCTTCGCTGTTTTTAGCGAGGCGGTAGGCTTCTTCTAAAGACGTGATGGGAATGACGTTGTTTTTGTAAAAAGCAGATTCTATGGTGGTTCTGAACTGGTTGTACATATGAGGGGAATTAGTTCCTATTTCATCTCGTTTAAGTCCATATCGAGTGGACATGTAAAGACCACCTTTCAAGTGTTATTCGATATTCCATTTGAATTTGGGGCGAGATTTGATGGAGTCTGCGCGCATGCGCACAAGGCTGTTGATTCGTCTTTCGGCAAGCTGGTTGGCGGCCTTGTAAGTCGCGATATTTTCCTCTTCATGAATTTTAAATATGGACATCAACCGGTCGTAAATACCTTCGGTTGTTTGAATGGCGGAGGGTTCGTGGTAGCCAATCATTTCGTGATAGACGTTGATGACTCCACCGGCATTGATGACGAAATCCGGGGCATATAAAATGTCTTTGTCTTCAAGCATTTTACCATGTTTGTACTCATCTTTTAAGACGTTGTTTGCGGCACCTGCAATGATATGTGTACGAAGTTGTGGGATAGTTTCGTCGTTTATAACCGCACCGATGGCGTTAGGAGAGAAGACGTCACACTTCTTGTTATAGATTTCATCTGGTTCTACGTAAATGGCAAGTGGGAAATGTTGTTTGAATTTTTTAATGTTGTCTTCATTGATATCGGTGAAGTAGATTCTTCTGAGATCTTCTTTTTTAAGATATTGTGCCATTTCCTGTACGACGGAGCCTACTCCTTGAAACGCCAGGGTAATATTGGAAAGGTCGTCTTGATTGAGTTTATGTTTTACGGCGGCCTTTATGCCGACGTAAACGCCCCTTGCAGTCAAAATGGTGGTGCTTCCTGCCCCTTTTCTTAGTGCTCCGGAGACATAATCGGTCTCTTTGTCCATGAAGGCGCAGTCTTTTAATGTGATATTCATATCCTGACCGGTATACACGCGCCCCTGGAGGCTTTGAATATAGCGTCCATAGGCACGGAAGAACGATTCGCTTTTAACTTTTTTTGGATCACCGATGATGACGGTCTTGCAGCCTCCGATATCAAGACCGGCTGCCGCGTTCTTGTAAGTCATTCCCCGCGCCAAACGTGTGACATCGTAAAGCGCCTCTTCTTCACAACTGTAGTTGAAAAGCCGCGTCCCTCCGCAAGATGGCCCAAGCCGAGTATCATGAATACAGGTGATGCCTTTGAGGCCGGTTTCCCTGTTATGGAAATAAATGATTTGTTCGAAACCGTCGTTACTGTAGGTAAAAACGTCATTCGATAGTTCTTGAAACTCTTTCATACACACAACTCCTTAAGAAATTTTATTTTGAAGCTGCAATGAGTGCAGCCAAAGCAATCGAATGGAACTTCGTTTCAAATGTGTCGGCACGCGAGGTGAGCACAATCGGATGCGTGGCTCCCATGATGACGCTTGCACTTTTGGCGTTGCTTAGAAACATCATAGTTTTGTAGAATATATTGCCTGCTTCAATCATGGGCATCAGTAAAATATCTGCGTCTCCAGCCATGGAAGACGTAATGTTCTTGTGGGCAGCGGCGTCCTTATTTATAGCGTTGTCAAGCGCGAACGGGCCGTCGACTAGGGCGTTGTCAAAAGGCATAGCTTTAAGCTTTTCTGCATCTAAAGTTGCAGGCATCTTGTCGTTGACTTTTTCCACCGCGGCCAATATGGCAACGTTGGCTTTTTTGATACCCAAAGCCTTTGTGACATCCAGAGCGTTTTCAATGATTTCTTTTTTGACGTTAACGTCCGGTGCGATGTTCATCGCGCCATCACTCATGATGAGAAGTTTATGATATTTATCGCTTTCCATGACGCTTACGTGAGATAGTCTGTTTTGTCCTCTAAGCCCCTGTCCTTTACCAAGCGCTGCTCTCAAGATAACTGAGGTATCAACAAGTCCTTTCATTAAAATGGCATCGTTTGCGTTTGACACGCGTTTGACCGCTTCTTTTGAGGCTTCAAACTTGTCTTCGATATCTACGATTTCATAGTTCTTTTCGTTCATGCTCAAATCGTTCATCGTTTTTAGAAGTGCGTCTTTAGCATCTATCAAAACTGCATTAATAATGTCTTCGTTACTGGCTGCTTTTATGGCTTTAAGTACGGGGATGTCGTTGGCTTTTACGACCACGAGGGTCTTGGTATTAAGGCGTTGTGTTTCTTTGAGTATTTCTGCAATCGACGTTAGCATGGCGTGTCTCCTATTCGTAGTTTTTGGCGTTTTCTTCGCCATTTAAAACTCTTAGTGCCCCTTCACTCAGGGCTTTCATTTCATCTTCACCGGGGTATACCATCAAGGGCGCTATGAAACTGGTTTTACGTTTGAGTTCGCTGATTAAGTATTTGTCGTAAGCAAGACCACCCGTTACGACGATTGCGTCAACATCGCCTTCTAAAACCGTGGCTCCTGAACCAATCTCCTTCGCAATTTGATAAATCATGACATCATAGATGAATTTGGCTTGCTGATCACCTTGTTTTATTCTTTTTTCGACTTCCGCGCCATCATTGGTTCCTAGATAAGCCACCAAGCCACCTTGCCCGTAATTTTTCTTCTTCATGTCTTCAAGCGAGTAATTTCCACTTAACGCCATCTTATAAAGCGGGCCGGCGGGAAGACTTCCCGTACGTTCAGGAGACATCGGTCCGTCTCCGTCAAGCGCATTGTTGACATCAATTACACGGCCTTTTTGGTGCATGCCCACAGAAATTCCGCCCCCCAAATGGGCAAGAATGAGGTTTAACTGGTTGTAAGGCTTTTTAAGGGCTTTGGCCGCTTTATAAGCGACCGCCTTTTGATTGAGTGCGTGAAATAAACTCGCGCGGTTGATTTCGGGCATTCCCGTATAACGCGCAAGTGTATGCATTTCATCCACCGCTACTGGGTCGACGATGAAACTCGGTATGTCGCAATCATCTGCGATGTCCTTAGCGATGACACAGCCCAGATTGGAGGCATGTTCGCCCCTTGGGGCACTTTTTATGTATTCAATCATGGCGTTATTGACTGTGTAAGTACCGCTTTCAAGCGGTTTGAGCATACCGCCGCGTCCGACCACGGCATCGAGTGTCGCTATATCAATCGAAGCTTCTTCAAGTGTTTTGAGAATCGTAGCTTTTCTCATAGCGTATTGGTCAATGATGGTTTTGAATTGACAGATTGTTTCGCTGTCGTGTCGAATGTTTTTTTTGAAGATTAGTTCATCATCTTCGTAAATCGCAATCTTTGTACTGGTTGATCCGGGGTTTATTGCAAGTATTTTGTATTTCATGTAGGGCCTCCTCAAGATGTTTTCCTTAACCACAATTTTGATTATAACATGGTAGCGTTTTCACAACAACCGACTATTTAATATTTGTTAAAAAAAATAAAAAAAGCAGTCTTGAAGGACTGCTTTATGAAGTGATAGGTGATTAAATTACAGGTTTGAGCTTTGCGGTGAAGTGCCTAAGGACCGGTGGTTCATAAACAAGCGCTAGTCCTTTTAGGGATTTACGATGCTTATAGACTTCGATGACCCCGTCTGCGACGTGGTCAAGATGTTTGTAGGTATAGGTGCGTCTGGGTAAAGTCAGGCGCATGAATTCAAGCGCACTTTGAATGTTTTCATGGGTGTCGGGATCTCTCCCCATCAAAAGTGAGCCAATTTCTACTGCCCGTACACCTGATTCAATGTAGAGCGCATTGGTGAAACTTTGCGCAGGAAACTGATCAAAAGGGATATCGGGGAGTATTTTGGCTATGTCTACGAATACCGCGTGGCCACCGATTGGGTATTGAACTGGTACGCCGGCGTCCCTTAATCTGTCACCAAGATAGCGGGCCTGGTCAGTGCGATGTTTTAAATAATGAATATCGAGCGCTTCTTCAAGACCGACCGCTAGCGCGTCCATATCACGACCGCTCATTCCACCATATGTAGGAAATCCTTCCATGGGAACGATGAGGGTCTGACATTTTTGAAACAAGGCTTCATCGTCCTTGATGGCGATAATCCCACCCATATTGACAAGCCCGTCCTTTTTCGCACTCATCAAAAAGATATCTGCATAAGAGAAGGCTTCGCGAGCGATTTGTAAAATGGACTGATTTTTATAAGCCTCTTCACGTTCTTTGACAAAAAAGGCGTTTTCCGCGTAACGAGCCCCGTCAATGAGTATGGTGATTCCATGTTCCTTGGCGAGGGCGCTTACGTCTTGCATGTTTTTCATGCTTACGGGTTGTCCGCCTGCAGAGTTGTTGGTGATGGTCATGATGATGCCGGCCACATGCCCGGCATGGGTTTTTAAAAGACTTTTTAGTTTGTCGACATCAAAGTTCCCTTTAAAAGGATGGTAGTTTTTTGTGTCATAAGCTTCTTCAATCACGCAGTCAACGGCCCGTGCGCCCGCAATTTCGACGTGAGCCCGAGTGGTATCGAAGTGAATGTTGGAAATGACAATGTTTTTTTCCTCATTTACAATGTGTGGAATGACGACTTGTTCTGCACCGCGGCCTTGATGGGTGGGCATGAAATATTGATAGCCGGTAATGTGTTTGACGACGCCTTCGAGTCGGTAAAAACTTCTTGAACCAGCGTAGGCTTCATCCCCTCTCATAAGCGCGGCCCATTGTTCTTGGCTCATCGCTCCAGTGCCAGAATCAGTCAAGAGATCAACATAAACATCCTCACTTTTCAAAGAGAAAGGGTTATACCCCGCATTTTCAAGCAAAACTTGTCTTTCTTCCTTGGTTGTTTTCCTGATGGATTCGACCATTTTTATTCTATAAGGCGGTGCTTCATACTTGGCGTGCATTCAACCAGTCCTTTCTTTTTCCATTTCATTATACATCAAAATTGAAAAAATGAAAACGCTATCTTAAGAATAGCGTACATTAAAGCTTATTTTCATTATTAAATAGGCTAAACTATTTACGTTCATTGTCATATAGGTCGTTTCTTCAGCATATAGCACCAAGGATTTTCTCGTACATGTTATAATTTTTTTTGAGGAGTGATACATCATGAACGCATTAAAACAAGCAACACTTAAAGGGTTACCATTGAGGAACCGTCTTGTCATGGCCCCTATGACAACTTATAGTGGCACTTTAAAGAATACCCCATCAAAAGAAGAAATAACTTATTACAAATTGAGAAGTAAGTCCATCGGCATGGTCGTTACAGCGGCCGTTGCGGTGAATAAAGAGGCCCATGCGTTTGAACGCCAAATCAGTCTTGAAAGCGACGCATTTATTGCCCCTATGAAAACCTTAGCTGATACCATCAAAAGTCAAGGGGCCTTAGCCATTGCGCAGCTTCATCATGGCGGACGCATGAATAATCCGAATCTTCATGAAAATTCCAGTAATATTGTGGCACCATCTCGTGTTAAAGCACAAAGATCCAATACTGTAACCCCAAGAGCTATGGAAGAAGAAGAAATCTTGAAAACCGTCGAGGATTTCAAGGACGCAGCCGTTCGCGCTAAAAAAGCGGGATTTAATGGTGTGGAAATTCACGGGGCCAATACGTATTTGCTTCAACAGTTTTTCTCAGGGCATTCCAATATCCGTGAGGACCGCTATGGTGGAAGCATTGAGAAAAGATTGACATTCATAGAAGAAGTCACAAACGCCATCATTGAAGCTACGAATGATAACTCCTTTATCATCGGCTACCGTCTTTCGCCTGAAGAAATTGAAGAAAATGGCATCACCCTTGAACAAACCGAATATCTTGTAGATCATTTGAATACCAAAGACCTTGATTACCTTCATCTTTCCCTAAGTCACTATTCGCAGACATCTACGCGCGATGAAACAGTGAGCATGCCGGTTGTCTCCCGATTGAAAAGTCGTCTAAGAAAAGACTTGTCTTTGATTATTTCAGGTGATATACATACCGAAGAAGATCTCAAGTTATCCCAAACCCTCGGTGGAGATTTCTTTGCTCTAGGGACGGCGTTGCTTGCCGATCCAAACGCAGGTGACACACTTAAAGCTAAAGGAGACGTCAACAGGACGTTTCAAAAAGACACCATGCCGTCCAATTTGTATGATCGACTTAAAGGAAATGAACACGCCTTTAAAAACAAAGGCTATCTTTTTTAGTGTGAATACTTCAGTATTAACGAGGCCTCTAATTTAAGCTAAGTTAGATGACCATGAACGCTTGTAATCCTTATTTCTTTCCAAAATAAACGTATTTTTGAAACGCATTCAAATGAGTTAGCCCCATGAATAGTATTCGGTTTCTATACAGTACAACCAGTCTCAACCATTCTTTAACAGGTTGAGTGCTAACATCGTGTATAAAAAAAACGCCTTAATTAGGCGTTTTTCTGTTTTGTGGCTTCAATTCCGCCTTTTAAGACGTTGATTTCCTTAAATCTTTTTTTTAATAATTTCTTGGCAGCACGTTTTGACTTGCGGCCATTATCGCAATAAAGATAAAGGGTTTGATCCTTTGGAACCTTAGTCTGATGTTTATTTTTTAGTTTCGCTACTGAAATGTTTCGGGCACCCTTAATTTTGTCTTTTTCAGCCTTTTCCTTTTTACGGATGTCGATGAGTTGGCCTTTGCGCATGCCTTTTTTGAATTCATCCCATTCAAGCATATTGAGGGCTTCGGGAGGTTTTTGATACGTCTTCCAAAATAAATATCCGATCACGAACCCTGCTAGAACGGGTAAAGCGATTTCTAAGAATTGACCCATGGTAACACCTCTTTCAAAACAATTATAGGCAACTGGAATTAAGTTGTCAATTACAATCATTATAGCACACCGTTCATTAAGTATAAAAATAAATCTTATGATATAATAGGAATAGGAGATGATACTATGAAGAAATCAGTTGCATTGGTAACGGGCGCATCCGGAGGCTTGGGAAGCGCCATCGCTACTACACTTGCAGAGGAAGGCTTTAAAGTGCTGCTTCATTACAAGTCGAGTGAAGAAAAGGCAAAAAAACTTAAAGAAACACTTTTAAAATCCGGATATGAAGTTTCTTTGGTTCAAGGTGATTTGACATACAAAGACGATGTGTTACGCATGGTTGAAAAAGCCATAAAAACGTATGGGAGAATCGATGTGCTTGTCAACAACGCAGGCGCGCTTAACGATGCCCCTATCGATGAAATGGCTGACGAAGCGTTTGACGAAGTCATGTCAATCAATGTCAAAGGTCCTTGGCAACTTACAAAAGCTGTCGTGCCCCATATGAAAAAGCATGCTTATGGACGTATTGTGAATATTTCGAGTGGCGTTGGTGGTTTTGGCGCTCCCAATAAATCCAATTATGGCGCTTCAAAGGGGGCTATCAACACACTAACCAAATCCTTGTCCAAAGAACTCGGTCCTTTTGGAATCACCGTCAACGCGGTTGCGCCTGGTCTTATTGAAACTGACATGACAAACTATGTGGACGAAGCTACGAAAAACGCATATATAAATCGTATTCCAAGAGGCAAACTTGCCCGTCCAAAAGATGTTGCCTATGCAGTCAAATGTTTTTCTACCGAAGATGCTTCAATGATCAGCGGTCAAATCATCGGTGTTAACGGAGGATTGAAATAAATCTGCTCAAAAAGCAGATTTATTTTATCTTCAATGGCTTTTTATGCGCCTTCCTTTGTGATATAATAGCATTGCATTATTATAAGGAATCGTTTTTGGCTCCACACTTTAAAACACACTAGGTATTCTTGGTTTGGGGATTAGTGCCGTAATGATCTCAGTGTTCATTTCGGGTATGTGCTTTTAATCAAGGAATTTTATTTTTGAAGACACTATTCATCCAAATTATTTTTAAAAAACGACCAAGACCTTGACACTGATTCGATTAAAACTTGACAAACAAATAAAGGGTTGCAACCTATGTTAATACATTGTGGATGTTTCTTCTATGTGTTACTCAAGAGCTTTGTGAATTGCTCTAAAACATCCTATGATTTGAGGCGTTGATTATGACACAATTATTGAAACTCTACATGAAAACTACCCATCGTCCCCTTTCGCAGTACATTGTATTTCCCAAGAAAGGTAAAATCTCCAAAAAGGCTTATGGTCTTATTGGGCTTTTTGTGGTTATTGCCACTTGGTATATGTTTTCTCTTTTCGAGGTGGTCGATTCCTATTTCCTAACGTTGGAAATCGTCGGGATTATTGCCATTGTGACCTTGTTGTTTCCGCTTTTGTATATCAATGCTAAAACTACCGGTAAAGTCGTTGTCACAACAGACGCCTTTGCAATTCAAAACGTGTTCAGGCGATTTAAACTCTATATGTATAAAGATGTTGCCAAGGTCAAACAAACCAGAAAAAACAATTTGAAAATAAAAACTCAAAAGGGACGCACGGTCATTCGTTTCAGTGATTACGATACCCAACTTGAAGCGCTTAAAACCATTTTCAATCATATGGGCTTTTTCGGAGAACGCAAGCGGCCTCACAAAATATTTGTAGAAAACAACAGAATCTCCGTTCAAGAACTCACCCCTTCAATCGACCCCCAAAGTCAAACACTTTTGGAGCGCTTTGAAGACGATTATTACCATGTAGCCGTTGATGAACTCGAGTGTGTTTTGCTTTACAATGTCCAAATAAACCGTATCAGAATCGTAGACAAAAAGCATTTGCTTCTTGAACTTTCACACATGGATATCAAGCCCAATCATCCTACAAACACCAAAAGAACTGCAATGAAAACCGATGAAGCATTTTTATTGATGCAAGACATCACGCATATCGAACTTTATACCATTCACAAGGATAAAGCAAAGAATGTTGAACTCGTAGGGACTTCCTTACAGGATTTGAAGAAGATTGCAAACCGTTCTGAAATCCAGGAAGCGACATTCAAAACCCAAACAAAAGCCACAACGGCATCCTTTGAACTTACCCAAGGTGTCCGTCATCAAAGGGCGCGCTTCACCTTTACCACGGCGCTTCACGGGTTCAATGAATTAAAAGAACCGTCTTGGTTTGAAAAGAAAAACTAATATAGTGTATAATGATACTGTTTTATAAGTAGACAACGATTTTTAGGAGAGATAGCATGATTACCACCAATGATTTTAAAACTGGACTTACAATCAACCACAACGACAATCTTTATCAGGTCATCGAGTTTCAACATGTAAAACCAGGTAAAGGGCCCGCGTTTGTCAGAAGCAAACTGCGCAACCTGCGTAATGGAAACATCACTGACAAAACATGGCGTGCAGGTGAAAAAGTTGAAACAGCCATGATTGAGAAAAATTCCATGCAGTACATCTACAAAACCGATGATCGTTATGTATTCATGAATACGAATACTTACGAACAAATCGAGCTTGCAGAAGATCAGATTGAATATGAAAAGAACTTCTTAAAAGAGGGGCTCGTCGTGAGTGTCATCTTTTACGGAAATGAAATGCTTGGAGTCGAACTGCCTGAAAAAGTTACGCTTGAAGTGAGCGAATCCGTACCGGGCGTTAAAGGCAATACAGCTACATCTGCTACCAAGGATGCAACCCTTGAAACAGGTTACCTACTTCAAGTGCCACTTTTTATTGCCGAAGGTGAAAAAATCGTCGTCGATACAAGAACTGGTAAATACACCGCAAGAGCATAATGAAAAACAATAACCATACTATAAACGAACCCTACGAGGAGTGACCAATAATTGGACTTATCCGATTCGATACTGGCGGTTAGTGATATCGCCCCATCCAGTCTCATCATTTTAGTTATTTTACTTGTTTTTTCAAGCTTTTTCTCGATGAGTGAAACCATATTTTCAAGCCTAAATCCCATTCGACTAAAAAGATACATCGAACAGCATCGTCGTGGAGCCAAACGTGCTTTTTGGATTCATTCGCGCTTTGATTATACGCTTACGACGATTCTAGTAGGAAATAACCTTGTCAACGTTGCGCTTGCGACTATATCAGCAAGCATTTTTGCTCAGATATTTACAGACAGCGAACTTTTGGTGGCGCTATTCAATACCGGAGTCATGACCACAATCATTCTCATATTCGGTGAAATCATCCCTAAAAGTTTCGGTAAAATGCACGCAGATGAAGTGTCTATGAAAATTAGTGGACCGCTTTATTTCTTTATGAAATTACTACACCCCATTACCTGGGTGTTTATGAAGATACGCAGACTCTTCTTAAAAGAAGACAACCGTGTCACCATCAGTGTCAGTGAAGACGAACTTGAAACCATCATTGATACGATGGAAGAAGAAGGCTCCATCGATGAAGATGAAGCTGAGATGCTTCAAAGCGTCCTCGAACTGGGCGAGAAAAAAGTCTATGAAATCATGACGCCACGTGTCGACATGATTAGTGTTGAAGTGGATGATTCCATTGAAAGCATTCAAGAAAAGTTTTTTGAAAATCAAATGTCACGCATTCCCGTATATGAAAAAGACAGAGACCACGTCATCGGTATCCTCAACGAACGCGATTTTTTCACAAACATCATTAAAGGCAATGAAATCAAGATAAAAGAAATCATGAAACCACCAGTGTTTGTGTCAAAATCCATGCGTGCGGACACCTTGATTGAAACCCTTCAAAGAGAAAATTCGCACCTCGCAATTGTCAGCGACGAGTTTGGTGGCACTAGCGGAATAGCCACCATGGAAGATGCCCTTGAAGAACTTGTCGGAGAAATCTATGATGAGCACGATGACATTGATGATGAATTTTTAAAACAAGTATCCGACAAAGAATACGGTGTCAACGCCGATATTGAACTAGGCGATCTTTTTGATCAACTTGCGCTTGGCGATACCCCCGATTCCCCTGAGAAAAATCTTGGAAGCTGGCTCTTTGAACAATTTGAAGAGGTTCCTGAAGTCGACATGACGTTCACCTTAAGACAAACCATTGTGAGTTTCGATGCAGACACGCCATCACCGGAGTTCGACCTCACATTCATCGTCAAAGAAATCAGAGAACGGCGCATCAAATATATTCATCTTTACGTTGAAGAAGTCAACAGTGATCAAGATTATAACAGCGAAGAAACCGCTGAAGACAAATCAAACTAGGAGTATACTATGGACCGAATTCAAAAACTAATCGCTCAAAGCGGCCGTTGCTCAAGAAGAAAAGCGGAAACGCTCATAGAAGAGGGCCGTGTCAAAATAAATGGCAAAGTCGTCAAGACACTAGGAACCAAAGCCTCCAAAACAGATACCATCGCCGTTGATGGACAGACCATCGTATACGAAGAAAAAGAGTATTTTCTATTTTACAAACCCGAAGGATGCGTAAGTACGACCGATGATGAAAAGGGCCGTAAAACCGTGCTTGATTTTATCAGGACCAATGCCCGGATTTATCCGGTTGGTCGTCTTGATTATGACACATCGGGCGCGCTTTTGCTCACGAATGATGGAGAGCTGACCAATCAGCTTACCCACCCAAGCAATCATATAGAAAAAGCCTATGAAGTCACAGTAGAAGGGCTTCTTAGGAAAGAAACCTCGAGTAAAATTGCCCGCGGTATCCGCATTGATGGTGAAAAAACCAAACGCGCTAAAATCCATGATGTCAGCTATGATACTGAAAAACTCAATACCAAACTCACATTCATCGTGACCGAAGGAAAGTATCATCATGTCAAAAGAGTGTTTGAAGCGGTTGGACACCCTGTCAAGAAACTTAAGCGTGTGCGTTTCGCGACCCTTACTTTAGAGAGCCTAAAAAAAGGAAGATATCGTCGTTTGACCCCCCACGAAATTAAAAAAATCAAACTTCTTGTTAAAGAGAGACAGAATAAAAACACCCAAAAGTAAAACGTTTTCATGCCATGCATTGCCATTGTATGGTTTTTTTAACCCAAAAGACACTTCGATGGCAAACGCTTACTATTAATTTTTCTTTGTGTCAGCACTTCATACATGGTAAAATATAAACGCAAAAGAAGATGTCATCAAGTAAACCTATTATAGGAAGAGGTTTTTCCATGAGACGATGGAATTCATTCCAAAAAGATTTGCTTATCATAAGCGTTCTCGCACTCTTGCACCTTGTCTTCACTTTCAACTTCCCTCTTCGCGGACTTGATATTGGAGCCGTGGAAGTAACGCGCAATCTCTTGGTTTTTGATTTTAACCTCGTGCAAACAGGCGAGATAATTACCTACATTCCTGTATTGACAATGCTCTACGTCGGTGTACTTATTGGCCTCGCATTTGTAAAACCGCGACCACTGACGCTTATTTATGGGCTCGGCCTCGTATTAGTAGGGAAGTTTTCATTTCTCTCACAGCTTGCTCAACTTGATTCCACCACCGAAACAACCACAATCACATCAAACATTCTCTCCACCACCATCACACAAGGTGAAAGTGTTGTAGCTCAGGATATTGCTGGGTATGTGTTGACGACCCTTCTGTTTATAAAATTTGGTATCGTAAGCTATGACGGGTATAAGAATTGGCGCAAGAACCATCCTAAAAAATCTAAAAACGTTCAAACAAAAAACGAAGTATCCTATTAAGGGCACTTCGTTTTTTTGGTTACAAAATACCGGTTCCAAACATTGCTGCAAATACCAAACTGATGATAGTCATTAGCTTGATGAGGATGTTGATAGACGGTCCGCTAGTATCCTTGAACGGATCTCCGACTGTATCGCCAGTGACACTAGCCTTATGAGCAAAGCCACCTTTGTTGCCGTGATTGCCTTCTTCAATGAATTTTTTCGCGTTGTCCCAAGCGCCTCCGCTGTTGGCCATGAAGATAGCCATGCTGATGCCACTTGCAAGTGCTCCGGCCAATAGACCTCCGAGTGCTTCCGCACCAAGTAGGAATCCAATGAGGAGTGGGGCACTCACCGCCAGCAATCCCGGTAAAACCATTTCTTTGAGCGCGGCCGTTGTGGATATATCGACGCATTTTGCGTAATCAGGCTTTTGGGTTTTATCCATGATTCCCGGCATTTCCCTAAATTGACGTCGTACTTCGTCGATCATCTTGGACGCTGCTCTTCCTACACTGCTCATGGTGAGTGAACTAAAGAGGAAGGGAAGCATTGCGCCGATGAGAATACCGACGATGACGTTGGGCGAAGTAATATCAATGGCCGTGACGCCTGCTGCTTTCACAAATGCACTGAAGAGCGCTAGTGATGTCAATGCGGCACTTGAGATGGCGAATCCCTTACCGATGGCTGCCGTAGTGTTTCCTACACTGTCAAGCTTATCGGTAATGACGCGCACGCTTTTATCCATTCCTGTCATCTCAGCAATCCCACCGGCATTATCGGCAATCGGACCATAAGCGTCGATAGCGATTGTCATACCCGCGGTTGAAAGCATGCCTACTGCACTGAGTGCAATCCCATAAAGCCCTGCGACTTCAAAGGCGATGACGATGACCCCGCTGATTAGAAGGATGGGTATTGCGGTTGATTCCATTCCAATCGAGAGGCCGCCGATGATGTTGGTTGCATGGCCAGTTTCTGATTGTTTGGCAATGCCGCGTACTCTTTTATAATCACTAGATGTATAAACTTCTGTAATAAATCCAATGATAATACCGACTGCGAGCCCTGCAATAATGGCTAAGAAAGGCCCGTAGTTTTCGAAATAACCTTGCGATACATAATACCAGGTTAACCCAAGTGAGAAGAGTAAAAATATTCCCCCCGCCGCATAGGTTCCTTTTTTAAGGACTGTGTGAGGTTCCCTGGCTTTTTTTGTGCGGATGGTAAGCGTACCGATGATGGCTGAAATGATGCCCACAGCCGCAAGTAGAAGCGGAAAAACGGCACCTTCAAGCGGATAGGCGGTTCCTTCAGAACCCACCAGGAACACACCAAGTGTCATCGCTGCTAAGATGCTTCCGACGTAGGATTCGAACAAATCAGCACCCATGCCTGCTACATCGCCGACGTTATCACCGACATTGTCTGCGATAACGGCTGGATTTCTGGGGTCGTCTTCTGGAATTCCGGCTTCAATCTTACCGACCAGGTCCGCTCCAACATCGGCGGCTTTTGTATAAATACCTCCACCCACGCGACCGAACAGTGCAATGGATGAAGCCCCAAGGCCAAAGCCGCTAAGGACTGAAACCATTGCATTCAACTCAAGATCAAATAAATGGGTTCCAATCAAGTAGTAGCCAATCAAGCCTGTGAGACCAAGGCCAACGACGGCCATTCCCATGACTGCGCCCCCGCTGAATGCGACATCTAGGGCTTTATTGATGCCTTCTTTTTCGGCGCTTGTAGCCGTACGGGAATTTGCGGCGACTGCCCCCCGCATTCCGAGGTATCCCGCGCCGGCAGATAAAACCGCTCCAAACGCAAAGGCTCCTGCGGTATCAAAGCCTATGGAAAAACCGATGACAAAAAACAATACAAAGACGAATATGGCCATAATTTTATACTGCCTAGAAAGATATGCCATTGCGCCTTCGCGGATGTAGCTCGAAATCTCGATGACTTTCGGATTGCCTTTTTCAATTTTTTTGATTTTGTAAAAAAGCACTGCAGCGTACAACATGGCTATAAAGCCGAACGCCAGCGCCAACAAAATAAGGTGTGTCATAATTACCTCCATGTAATATTTGTCTTTGCTAAGAAAGACAGTCTAAGAATAATTATATAAAGTATACCAAAAACCGCTTACATTATCAAGACTTGTCGTAAACGCTTTTAATATGTTCATACCCTTTGAAATTTGACACCAAATAACGTACAATGGTGGTATTGAAAAAACTGCAAGTATGATATAATGATACTGATTGTAAAGAGGGTGGTTGAATGGAAACAATCCAAATCGCCATTGATGGACCTGCAGGGGCAGGCAAAAGCACTATTGCCTGGCGCCTCGCCGATCATTTAGGCTTTGCTTATCTTGATACCGGCGCCATGTACAGGGCGGTCACATGGAAAGCCATGAAACTTAATGTGGACTTAGAAGACGAAGAGGCTTTCGGCTTTCTTTCACAGACGCGATTTGATTATATAGATGGATTTCTTACACTGGACAAGGAACCCCTGGGCGATGAAATCCGTTCACGTGAAGTATCCAACAATGTTTCACTGGTGTCATCGCACAAGATGGTTCGCGATAATCTGGTAAACCGTCAAAAGAAACTCGCGGACAACCTGAACGTCGTTATGGACGGCAGGGATATCGGATACAATGTGTTGCCAAAGGCGGACTTCAAATTCTTTTTAACCGCCAATGTGACCACACGGGCACAACGAAGATTCAAAGAAAATGTGCAACGCGGCATACACATTCCACTGCAAGATTTAAAACAGGAAATCATTAAACGGGACGAATTTGATTCAACCAGGACCATTAGTCCCTTAAAACCAGCTTCAGACGCCATAGTCATCGACTCATCAAACATGAGTATAGATGAAGTGATCAAAACCATCGAAGTGAAAGTCAGAGAGGAAGTTTCAAATGGATTCAATTAATTTAAAAAACATCAAAGAGGGTCAAACTGTAAAAGGGACCGTCTATCAAGTCAAGGACGATGAAGTCATCGTAGACATTGGCTACACTACTGAAGGGACCATCTATTTAGACAACTTGACACGCCGAAACGTTGCGTCTGCCAAAGAGATTGTCAAAGAAGGCGATGAAATTGATGCGGTTGTAAAGAAAAAAGACGATGAAGCGGGTATTGTCTTACTTTCTAGATTGGAACTTGAAGAAAGAGAAGTGTTTGAACAACTTCAAACGAAATTCGAAAACGAAGAAATCTTTGATGCCATTATCAAAGAACATAATAAAGGCGGTCTTGTCGTAAAAGCATTCGGATTCGACATGTTCATGCCAGCACGTGAAGTCCAAGACGGTTATACTGAAAGCCTCAAAGATTTCGTCGGCAAAACTATGCAAGTGAGAATCCTCGAAATCAGACGCAATAAAATCGTCGTATCACACAGAACGGTTCAAAGAGCTCTTAAAAAAATTGAAAAAGACAAAGAACTTGAAACTTTAAACGAAGGAGACGTTAAAACCGGTACGGTTTCAAAACTCATGCCGTATGGTGCGTTCATTCGTTTTGATCAGGTTGAAGGCTTACTTCATATTTCTCAAATGTCTCATCATCGTATTAAACAACCGTCTGACTTGCTCAAGGAAGGCGACGAAATCGAAGTCAAAATTATCGAGGCCAAAGGCAAAAAGCGTGGACTATCACTCAAAGCGCTTCAAAAAACACCTTGGGAACAATTCGCTGAAAATCATAAAATCGGTGAAAAACTCACTGGTAAAGTTGTCAAAAAAATGCAATTTGGTATTCTCGTAGAAGTAGAAAAAGATGTAGCAGGCATCATCAATAAAAGCGATTATTCTTGGGATCCTCGTTTCAACCTTGCCGGAAACGTCAATGTCGGCGATGAAATCGAAGCGCAGATTCTTTCAATTGATCCTAAAAAGGGTCGCATGCAACTATCCAAAAAACATCTTGAATACAATCCTTGGGACGATGTGAAAGTCAAAGTCGGCGAAGTCGTAAGTGGCGAAGTCGCAAAATTTCAATCAAATGGTGCGCTTATAGTCGTTCACGGTGTCTATGGATTTCTTCCAATCGGTGAAATCAGCGAAGAGCATATTGCGAATGTTGAAGACGCCTTGAAAGAAGGCGAAGTCATCAATGCGAAAGTCCTCAAGTTCTCTAGTAAGGACTGGCAAATGGTGCTTTCTAAAAAACAATACGATGCTGAGAAAATCCGCAGTGAATACAAGAAACACCTTAAAAGTGAAAACAAAGAAGATCAATCTCAAACTCTTGGTGAACTCTTTGCGGACAAATTCAAGGATTTGAAAAAATAGTAGGTGATTGCCATGATACCAACTGTTGCTGTTGTCGGAAGACCCAATGTTGGGAAATCGACACTGTTCAACCGCATTATCGGCCAAAGGCTTTCCATCACGGATGAGACCCCCGGTCTTACTCGCGATAGGATTTATGCCCGAGCCGAGTGGCTTACGCGTGCATTCAATATTGTAGATACCGGGGGCATCGATTTTGATGATGCCCCTTTTGTACACGACATAAAAGCCCAAACGGAAATTGCCATAGAAGAAGCGGATGTCATCATTCTAGCGGTCGATGTGAAAGTCGGTGTCACTGAAGAAGATGCTATGGTTGCAAGAATGCTTTACAAAGCTGACAAACCCGTCATCGTAGCCGTCAACAAAGTCGATGACGTCCTTCTTAAGAATGCACTTTATGAGTTTTATTCTTTGGGTCTCGGCGATCCTTTTCCTGTAAGTGCAGCCCATGGTGTCGGACTTGGAGATGTGCTAGATGAAGTGGTTAAAAACTTTCCGGAAATGCCTGAGGAACCCTACGATGAAGACACGATACGTCTTTGTCTCATCGGCAGACCGAACGTAGGCAAGAGCACGCTTATGAACACCCTGATCGGTGAAGAACGCGTCATCGTTAGTGAAATCGAAGGCACCACACGAGATGCCATTGACTCAGTATTCAAAAAAGATGAAAAGGAATATGCCATCATCGATACTGCTGGACTTAGAAGACGCGGAAAAGTCTATGAAAAGGCTGAAAAATATAGCGTACTCAGGGCCATGAGCGCAATAGAACGAAGCGATATTGCGCTTGTGCTCATTGATGCGGAAATAGGTATCATCGAACAGGATAAAAAAGTCGCAGGCTATGCCCATGAAGCTGGCAAAGCCGTCATCATCATCGTCAACAAATGGGACAGCATTGAAAAGGACAACCGTACCATGAACAAATGGGAAGACGAAATTCGTGCCCACTTCCGATTTTTGACTTATGCTCCAATCATCTATCTCTCGGCGCTCACAAAAGCGAGAGTCACTACACTCTTTCCAGTCATCAATAACGTCTTTGAAAACTATACCAAACGTGTTCAAACCAGCGTAATGAATGACGTTCTCAATGATGCTGTGCATCTCAATCCACCTAAAAGTCACAACGGTGGTGTGATAAAAGTGTACTACGCGACCCAGGTTGCTTCACGCCCCCCTACTTTTGTGTTTTTTGTTAACAATATCGACTGGATGCACTTCACCTATAAACGCTATATGCAAAACCAAATCAGAAAAGCCTTCGGATTTGTGGGATCGCCCATCAACATCGTATTAAGGAGACGTGACTGATATGAACGTTAGTGTATTTGGCGGTGGCTCATGGGGCCTTGGGCTTTCCAAAGTTTTGTCGGATAATGGCCACAATGTTCTCGTTTATGATGTCGATGAAGACATCGTTGACAAAATCAATACTCTGCATATATGTATTCAACTCAATGAATACATTCCAAAAGACATTAAAGCCACCACTGATATAAAAAAAGCACTTGATCACAGCGATACTTTGCTTTTCGTCATTCCTACAAAAGTGGTAAGACCGGCTATTGAAAATATGCTTCCGCATTTAAAAACTTCCAAAACCTTCATCAATGCCGCAAAAGGATTGGAACCGAAGACATTCCTGCGTATTTCTCAGATTTTTGAAGAAATGATTCCAAAGGAATATCTCAAGGATTTCGTAACCCTGAGTGGCCCTTCTCATGCAGAAGAAGTCATCAAGGGTATGACCACCCTAGTGACCAGTGCATCAAAAAATAACGATGCGGCGTGTTTTGTACAACATCTATTTCACAATAAGACTTATTTCCGAGTGTATTCCTCCACTGATATAGAAGGGGTCGAACTCGGAGGGTCGCTTAAAAACATTTTTGCCCTTGCCTCAGGTATCATACGCGGTCAAGGCCTAGGAGACAACGCAGTTGCTGCACTAATGACACGTGGCCTCATTGAAATGGGCCAAATCTATGAAGCCCTAGGTGCCTCGAAAGATACTTTGATGGGCTTGTCGGGCATTGGAGATTTGATTGTTACGTGTACATCTGAACATTCCAGAAACTTTCAAGCAGGCTATAAAATAGGTAAAGGCAAAGATCTCAACGCCGTCCTTGATTCCATGACCATGGTTGTAGAAGGCGCTAGAAGTGCTGAGGCCGCTTACCTTCTTTCTGAGGAAAAGAACCTCGACACCCCTATCATTTCCTCGGTGTATGACATCATCTACAACAGAATTCCACCCAAACAAATTATGGGACGTTTACTGAGTAGAGTTTCGAAAGAAGAAAAAAGACCTTGATTTAATCATAAAACCCTATTTTTCCTTTTAAAAAGCCGTATTTGCTTGCAAAGGGCCACATCAGTTGATATAATGACCTTAGTTCAAATAAATAAGGAGGGTTTTAAAACATGAACAAAACAGAATTAATAGCCAAAGTTACAGATGCTTCAGGACTTACAAAAAAAGATGCAGAATCAGCATTGAGCGCAACCCTTAATGCTATCCAGGAGTCTCTTAAAAAAGGAGACAAAGTTGTACTTACTGGTTTCGGAACCTTCGAAGTAAGGGAAAGAAAACCTCGTGTAGGCCACAACCCTAGAACTGGCGAATCAATCTCCATCCCTGCTCAAAAATCTCCAGCATTTAAAGCAGGTAAAGTTCTCAAAGAAGCAGTTAGATAACAGTTTGAAAACGAAAAATGCCATAGCGATATGGCATTTTTTTTTGCTTTATGGTACGCTTACTGTGAGGGTGATGCCAATGAAAGATTCATCAATACCAAAAACGAATATAGAGGCCACAAGAGCGAATGATCCATCGCTGTTGGATAGGGATGTTTTGGAATTTTCTGATACTAGAAACCAAACCGTTCTTTTTTATGCAATCCGACAAAAAGCCAATTACGTACTTGAAGCGATTATCAACAAAACGCCTGTCAATCAACAAAACGCCTTTTTGGATACGCCCCTGCACATTGCTGCGTCCATAGGCAATGTGCATGCTATCGACACACTGCTTGAGCATAATGCTAATCCATCCATAATGAACAAAAAAGGCACTACGCCTCTTATGGCGGCAGCCCGCAAAGGTTCTTTGGAATGTGTGAGCAGTCTGCTTGTTGACTCAGTAGATATCGCAGATCAGGATACTTTCGGAAATACCGTCTTGTTTTATGCCGTTGAGGGCAACAACACTGAGGTCTTTAATTTCCTTGTTGAAAACGGGGCAAGTCCCCATCGTTTGAATAATCGCTTTGAAACGCTTCACCATATGGCCTCAAAACATGCAAACCTTGCAATGGTTAAGTGTCTTGAGCGCCACCGTGTACCTCTTTATCCACTCAGCGAATACAAGGAATCTCCCCTGCACCATGCTGCTAAAAAAGGAAAAACAGACATAGTGAGGGTGTATCTAGAGCGAGGGTTGTCACCCAATAAAAAAGACGGCTTTATGAAAACACCTTTTGAATACGGACACGATTTTGGCGACATTGAAATGCTCTTTACCCGTTTTACACATGCCCTTGACAAGGAAAAAGCGCTTGATGAACATCCTTTATGTAAGGCGCTTAGACAAGGGGATTATGAAACAGCGGATGTCCTCATCAAAGAAGGAAAAAACCTGAATGACAAGGACTGTTTTCAAAACCGTCCAGTACTCTATATATTAATATATGGGTATGAACCCCTTTATAAAGCCTTGAGAGAAAAAGACATACAAATGACTGATATCGATTATTATGGTCATGACACGGCGTACTACATGACATTTTTAAACATCGATTGGTAAAGAAAAAGGCGACCATTTTAAACTATACCCTATAAAACGGATACTCTAAAAAAAGAGATACGAAGTTTTATAGGGTTTTTTGATAGAATATAGATATTGAATTAAGGGAGAAATATGGAAGTCAATTAGTTTACAGATTGGCCAATATTAGAACTCAGAAACAATCCTATTGTAAAAAAGCTTTAACACAAATTATATAGTTTTACATAGTATCCTTATATTAACCATTAAGTAAAACTCTAAAAAAAAACATGCATTACAAAAATGCCTTATTGACATTTTTGTAATGCATGTAGCTGATCCTTTCAGTTTGACATATGTTGCATTAAGACAAACTGAATTATATTAATCATATACACTTTATGGTTCAACGTATTCTATTTTATTTTTTTACTTATTTAACATCTTCTACAAATTGTATTTGAAGGCCATTAGGATCTAAGATAAAAAAGAAAATAGTTGATGGATTTGGTTTGAAAGGTCCACTATGAACTTGTAAGCCTTTCTCTTTAACGAATTCTATCTTTTTATCTACAGAATCCACTTTAAATCCTAAGGAAATATTTGCATCAAATTTCATATCACTATTCTTTTTATTGTAAGCCAATTCAATCTGTGTTTCACCTTCTCCTAAAAATGCTATTTCCATATCAGGACTGATCTCAATTCTTTGGTTAATTTTTAAACCTACTACATCTTCATAAAACTCTAATGACTCATTCATATCTTTTACTTGTATTGTTGTCCAGCAAAATGACATTATTCTATTCCTCCTTTTATTTATCCTCTAAGATTTTTTTGAATACTTTTACAACCTATATTATAACTATATCAAAACCAAAATTGTGTGGATTTAAATTAATAGTTTTTACGCCGTTAAATACCAATGTTGTTCATCTATTTTAGTCTTTGATGCTGTTATGATTTTATGTTTTATTCTCTAAACTAATGAAACTATTAAAAGCAATGTTTCAGTTTTACTTACAAACATCACTTATCTGACTTATGATATAAACCAAAAAGCGTATTCGTCAGGAATTAAAGACGCTGCAACAAACGAAATACATGGATATAAAGTATCTAAAAGTCTAGACATGCAAATCGTTAAAGATAGTATAAATCAATTGTACAACGTCACTCTAGATCCTAATGCATTCATTAACTCAGATCAAGGGACTTACTAAACTTTACATGCATTTCAACGATGCTTGAAAGACCTTTGTATCGAACAATGAATGTCAAGGCGAGGAAACTGTTGAGACAACGCACCTAGCGAATCCTTTTTTGGTCATATGAAGGATGAAACCAATCTCGTTGACGGTGAGACATTTGAGCAAGTTGAAAAAGAAATCAATGACTATATGGATTACTATAATAATCACAGATATCAGTGGGGTTTAAAACGAAATCTCCAAAAGCATATGGTGATTTGTTTAGAAACAAAAACCAAAAAAAGATGGAAGTTCTTTAAAAGAACACCCATCTAATACTAATGATTCAATTAATAAGTTTTTTTATATAGACAAAAGACTGATGAGCGAAAAAATATTGAGTGCTGCGTGAACGGCAATCGGGATAAATATCATTTTGGATGAATAGTAATAGATAAAGCCAAGAATAATACCCAGTCCGAAGTAAGGTGCCAAACTGATTACGTTTGTCAGTTCGCCTGTTACATGGATTAAACCAAAAAGCAATCCACTTCCAATGATGGCGGCAAAGTTTCCGAATTTATTGTAAATAAGTCCGTATAGGCCTTTTCTAAATACAATTTCTTCTGCAATCGGTGCCAAAACACCAGCAAAAATCACTAAAGCGATAAGATCGAAGGTCCGTCCATCCATCAATGTTTCCAATGATGCCTGATTTTGAGATGAAAGATCCATATCAAGTACCGTGAAAGCAGTATTGATGAAGATGTTCATTGATAGCATAAGGAATATGCCGAGCAGTATAAGAGCGAAAGAACGCCGAGGATTCTTTTTGAAATATAGCCACTGGTTTTTAAAAAGGTAAATCCAGGTAAAATAAAACAAAAGAGAAGTCAAAAGTACATACCACACCAGATTCATTCCAGCGGAAAAGGTTTGTATGTTAGCGTCCGATTCAAACAGTGAAGGATATATTGCCATTACCCCAAGTTGAATGATGGGGACAAGTGCAAAGGTAAGCACATATATGGCAACAATTCTTTTATTTAAGGAATTTATTAGTTTTTTTGCAATCATTTACACCCCTCCTTTAAAAGCCATTATACCATAGGGAATCGTTTTGTAAAATAAAAACAACGGATTAAATCCCAACGCGTATCATTAGACTCATCAATCTAAAATCGAGCTAAAATATCGCTGGCCTAACTCTTTGAGTTTGCTAATGCAATTTTTAAAAAAAGAACACCCTCACGTTAGACAAAACCCATGGAGAACACAGCTATCCGACCAAACTGTTTTCCTATTAATCTTTGTGTTAAGCCAAAATCGTGATAAAATAGAATATATTTAAATACCGATACTTGACATGACAGGAGGCCTTTATGAAAAAAATTGTTATTGCAAGTCAAAATGAAGACAAGGTTTCTGAAATTCGCACACCGTTAACCGCCCTTGGCTACGAAGTCTATTCACTATTGGATTTTGACGTACCAGATATTGAAGAATCCGGGGCGACCTTGAAGGAAAACGCCCGAATCAAAGCTTACGCCATAAGGAAACTGACCGAATTCACCGTCCTCTCCGATGATTCGGGTCTTGAGGTCGACGCGCTCAATGGCGCGCCTGGTGTTCATTCTAAGCGGTTTTCGGATTCCATGATGGATCATGACAATAACGCCTTGTTGCTAAAAAAAATGGAAGATAAGGATCACCGTAGTGCTACATTCAAAACGGTCATGGTATTGCTTTTTAAAGATGACCGTGAATACAGTTTTGAAGGCGAACTTCATGGCTATATTCATACGCGTCAGGAGGGGGAAAATGGATTTGGGTATGACAGTGTATTCATTCCCATCGGCCATTCACAAACCCTTGCAACTTTAGGCCACGATGTCAAGCAATCCATATCTCATAGACGTAGAGCCCTAAGAGAAGTCATTAATTTCTTAAAAGACAGCGAGCGCTAGCCTCCATCAAAACTTATTATTTCAAAGGTAGATATGACCATGAGCGCATTTAAAGACCCATTACAAAAAGCCGTGGTCAACAGTAAAAAAGAGAAGTCTGTAAAGCTAATCAGTGAAGCACTTGAAGAAGGACTGTCTCTAGTCGATTTCTATTAAGAAGTCATTACGCCCATCATGCACGCCATTGAGTGTGAATCGAATGACTATGAGGGACCACGCAGGAACATCAAATTACCTCGATAGCGAGAACTCTGATTGAGATAAGTTACCCATATACCATCTATTCGAGGTGAAAAGACAATCAAGGACATCTTTGACGTGTATCAGAACCTTAAGATCATTGAGGCCGGAAGAAGCTTTGAAATTCATGGTGAACCTCTTAAGAAACATGTACACCATATCACAAGGCGACACAGCCATAGAAACCCTTCTCAAAAAGGAGGAACTTGTGCGATTTCACACAAGATTGCGACCAGATTTTTTTCATCAAAAATGCAAAGCTCAACATCATGGAGACACTGGACAAATCAAGCAATGGCTACGTGGAAATCATTGGTATCAGAACGATACGTAAGAAGGCCCTTGCAAAACTAAGGAATTCCACCATCGGCTTTATCTTTCAATACCACTATCTATTACCTGAATTTACAGCAAGAGAAAATATCTTGATGCATTACAGAATCACCACAACAAAATCCAAAAGAAGTCAGTGATTACCCAGGCGAGCTTATGGAAGTCGTAGGCATCAGTGATGTAAAGACAATCTTGCGAGTGAAATGTCAGGTGGCAGCAACAACGAACGGCTATTGCCCAGCTTTGTTAAACAAACCAAGAGTGGTTTTAGCCGATGAGCCTACGGGCTCACTAGACAGCAGGACCACCGATAAAGTGTATGAATTGCTTAAAAAAATTAACAAGACCTACGGACCACGCTCATTGTTATCACCCATGACAGGCGTGTCGCTGAAAAAACTGACCGCATCATTCAACTTGAAGATGGGAATATTGAAACTGATATCTATACTTGATTTAAGGGGGACTTAACATTGAAAGCACTCGTAGTTAGCGATGTCCATGGACAAAAGCAGCGGCTGCTCGACATTTTAACCACACATGATGATGCTGATTTTGTCATAAGTTTAGGGGACAGTGAACTGAAGCAAACTTTTTTGGAAAAACACGACATTATCGCAATCAAAGGTAATTATCCGTTTGATAAAGGGTTCGCCTATGAGCACATGATGGATATTGAAGGCATCCCCGCCTTGTTAATCCATGGACACAGGCACAAAGTCCGCTCATCTCTCTCTAAGCTCTACCACCATATGGTTACAAAAAATGCAACCCTTGTCTTGTTTGGGCATACCCATCAACTGACCTTTGAACATTGTCAGGGAAGATTTATGCTCAATCCCGGCTCTGTGGACTCCTCTAGAGGCATGGAGACCGAATCCTATCTAACCATGAATATCACAAATGAAGCCATTGATCTTACTTGGCATGATGCGTGTTTGCATCATTCGATAGGCAATGCAAAAATTGACAGAAAAACAATGAAAGACGCATGATTTTCTCATGTGTCTTTTCCTTTTACAGTGCTCGGTTTTCCTTTCACTTTAAGCGATTATGTGGTAAAATTTAGCGTGAACAAATAGTAGGTGAAGCTAATGGATAAAAAGAAACTGCATCGTGCAAATAGGACTGAACAGCGTGGTCTCATTATTGAAGAATTATATAGAATGGATATTCACGGAGAAATTGTATTTGAAGATACTCCATATACATTCGTCAATACTACCATCGATGGTGTGAATGAAAAAATTTCAAACATCGATGCGCTCATTTCACAAAACCTCAAGGGCTGGGCTCTTAGACGCCTTTCTTTTGTGGATCGTGCAATACTAAGACTTGCGGTCTATGAAATGGCCTATACGGATTTGGGCAAGGAAATTGCCATCGACGAAGCTTTGGAACTCACTAAAAAGTATTCCGATGAGGGAGATAAGAAACACGTTTCATTCAATAACCGTGTGCTTGATACTGTAAAAAAACAACTGGAAGAAGCGTGATTTGATGGACAAGAAGGCATTAAGTGTTACGGCACTTACCAAATACATCAAATATAAGTTTGACCATGATAAACACTTAAAAAATGTTTTGGTTGAAGGCGAGATTTCAAATTTCAAACACAACGTCCGTGGCCATTTCTATTTCACTTTAAAAGATGACAAGACTTCAATCAGTGCCATTATGTTTAATAATAAGGCACGCAGCGTTCGCTTTCGCCCTGAAGACGGAATGAATATCATTTTAAGAGGGTACGTCAGTGTTTTTGAAGTCGCCGGGAGTTATCAAATTTATGTGGAATCAATGGAAAAAACAGGCCTGGGGAATCTCTATCAGGCTTATTTACAATTGAAAAAGGATTTAGAGAAGAAAGGCTATTTTGAAGCATCGCACAAATTGCCTTTGCCCAAATACCCAAAACAGATTGCCGTACTTACAAGTGGAACGGGGGCCGCGGTAAGAGATATCATCCATATCATAAACAGACGCTATCCACTTACAAAAATTCTTGTCTACCCCACCACGGTTCAAGGAGAATACTCGGTGGGTGAAATAGTAGAAAACCTAAAAGCCGCACAATCAAACAAAGATAATGATGTAATCATCCTTGGACGCGGAGGGGGATCGATTGAAGACCTGTGGGCGTTCAATGAAGAGAAGGTTGCAGACGCCATTTATCAGTGCACCGTGCCTATTATTTCTGCCGTGGGTCATGAAACGGACTTCACGATTACCGATTTTGTTGCGGATCGCCGTGCACCAACACCCTCAGGCGCTGCAGAAATCGCAGTACCTGATCAATTGAACCTTTCTAAAGATATCGACACTGCCAAAAACCGGTTGCAAGAAAGTCTCAAACGTGTACTCAAAGACAGAAAGAGACGTTTGAACTATGCGATAAAGCGGTATATGTTCAAAGATCCTTTGCGTTTACTACAGCCCCTTGAACAAAGGCTTGAATCCCTTGGAAAGAGGCTTGTCAGTCTTCATCCAAGAGAAAGACTGAAAAGACAGTCGGAACGATTAATGAGTCTTGAGAATCAACTGTTCAAAGGGTATAGCCGAACGCTAGAACAAAGAGATACCAGACTATCTCATTTGAAAGAAGCGCTTAAATTCAATAATCCAATGCGTTTACTTGAGGACGGCTATACCCTCACGAAGAAACACGGTAAAATCATAAAATCAATCAAAGCCATTGACAAAGGCGACAGATTACAAATGGAGTTCAAGGATGGCACTTTGAGTGTTCAAGTCCTTGCCAAGGAGGAAAAATAATGTCTAAACAAACTGAAAAAACCATGGAAGACATGTCTTTTGAAGAACTCATGAACACACTCGAATCCGTCGTACAAGCATTAGAAGGCGGCGAACTCGCACTAGAAGAAGCTGTAAAGAAATATGAAGAAGGCGTACATTTATCAAAAGCCTGCCAAAGCAAACTTGAAAGTGCTGAAAAGGTCTTGACCAAAAAAATGGTCAATAACAAAGAAGAACCCTTTGAATTAAACAATCAAGACGAGGAATGATGCTTTGTGGATGTGACTAAGATTAAAGACCCTGCATTTTTAAAAGACCTTTCAACGGATGAACTCGAATGTCTTGCTAAAGACATTCGAACTTTTTTGCTTGAAAATCTTTGTAAAACCGGTGGGCATTTGTCGAGTAACTTGGGTGTTGTAGAAATCACACTTGCCTTACACAAGGTGTTCGAGTCTCCTAAGGACCGTCTGCTTTTTGATGTAGGCCATCAAGGCTACGTCCATAAAATCCTTACAGGCAGAGCATCCGAATTTCACACATTGAGAAAACTCGATGGACTTTCGGGATTTTTGAAGAGAGAAGAAAGCCCTCATGATGTATTTGAAGCGGGGCATTCATCCACGTCGATTGGAGCGGCTTCTGGCATGCTCTTTGCCAAACCGTTCAATAAAGACATCAATCACGTGGTAACCCTTATTGGTGACGGAGCACTCTCAAGCGGTGTAGCGCTTGAGAGTTTGAACTTTTTAGGACACTTTCCCAACATGGCTCCGATTATCATCTTGAACGACAATGAAATGAGCATTTCACAAAATATTGGACATCTCTCAAAAATCCTTACCAAAATACGCATGAAAAACTCATACCGTTCGCTAAAAAGAAAGACTAGTAAAGTCATTCCTAAAAAACTTCGCCCATTTACCTCTAAAGTGGAGAATCGACTTAAAGGATTTTTGACCGGTCACACGTATTTCGAATCTATGGGGTTTCAGTATTTCGGTCCACTAGATGGTCATGATTTCAAACAACTACTGAAGGCGTTTCATACCGCTAAAAAGTCAAAGACACCGACTGTCATCCACGTCCGTAGTAAAAAGGGGAAAGGCTATCCGTTCGCAGAACATGACACCTCAGGCAAATGGCATGGTGCCAAGCCGTTTGATCCAAAAAGCGGGCTGTTCTTAAAAGACCTTTCCAACGGGACTATCGACTACAGTAAAATCGTGGCCAACCATCTCAAAACGTACGCCGATGCCCATAGAGCTTTTTATGTCATTACCCCTGCAATGAAAGGGGGCGCTTCTTTGCAAGATTTTGAAGCTGCGCATGCAGATAAACTCATTGATACGGGAATTGCTGAATCCACCGCAGTACTTGTCTCTACTTATTTAGCGCTCGAACACGTCAAAGTCTTTTTAACGATTTATTCTACGTTCTTACAAAGAGCCTATGATCAGCTTATCCACGATATGGCTCGGACTAACGCTCACGTGGTCATAGGTGTCGACCGCTCTGGACTTGTAGGGGGAGATGGGGACACCCATCAAGGCTTATACGATATTCCATTGCTTGCCCATATTCCCAACATGGCCATTGCTCACCCGGAAAATCCAGCTGCTTTAAAGGCCACTATTGACTACGCTCTTGACACCCACGTGGGGCCTATCGCCATCAGATACCCTAAAAAAACCGTTAAAAACGAAGACAATGAAACACTTTTGCCTGTCGTTTCAGATACTACCTGGGAAAAACGCCTGAAAGGCCCCGACGCTACAATCATTGCCTTTGGTGATTTCATTGAACCACTTCAAGAGGCGCTACTTGCCTTGAAAATGGATGTCACCTTGATCAATGCTCGCTTCATCAAACCCCTTGATAAAGCGATGCTTGAAAGCATCGATACCACGAAACCCTTGATTATACATGAAGAATCCATCTTGAATGGAGGACTCGGGTCCATGATTATCACCCATTTGAGTGACAAGGGAAGGCCTATGAAGCACGTCAAGCGAATGGGCTTTGATGACACTTTTGTGCCTCAAGGGAACCGTGATAAATTACTCAAACGATACGGACTTGATGTCGAGGGCATCATCAAGACAGTGAGATTGCTTCTAGATGAGACTTGATCTGTATTTGGTCAATCGGGGCGACGTCTCTTCAAGACACCGAGCCCAAAGTGAAATCAAATCTGGCAGTGTCAAAGTGAATGGGACCATTCTTTTAAAACCCAGTTACAAGGTCAAAGAATCGGATGATGTCACACTCCAAACACTTAACAATCCTTACGTTTCACAAGGCGGTTTGAAACTAGAACACGCGATTAAGGCATTCAAAATTGCTATGGAAGGGCGAATCGTGCTTGACATCGGGAGTTCGACGGGTGGATTTAGTGATTGTGCTCTTAAACACGGTGCCAAAGAAATTTATGGGGTAGATGTAGGCAGTTTGCAGCTTCACGGCGATCTCAGAGTCAAAAAAAATCTTTATTTGTATGAACAAACAAACTTTCTGAATACCGATGCGTCTATGTTTGCAAACGCTGTTGATCTAGTCGTCATGGACGTAAGTTTCACATCAAGTCTTCCGCTTATCCATCATGCCTGGCAGATGTATCAAAAGATAGAGATGATAATACTTGTCAAACCGCAGTTTGAAAACATTGAACAATCAAAAAAAGGTGTCATAAGACACCCAAAGACACACGAACGCATTCTTATTCACTATATCAATCAATTAGAAGCATTGAATATCCCGCATACTTCTCTCACTCCCTCTCCCATCAAAGGACAGCACGGTAACGTTGAATTTCTTTTACATATCCACCACACAAACAATCAACTAGACATTAAAGACATTGTGTCAAAAGCCCACAAGGGCGCTTAGGAGGCTTTATATGTTAAGACATCTCGAAGTAAAACAATTCGCAATCATTGAAGATTTGGACGTGTCATTTGACACAGGTATGAATGTTTTAACGGGCGAAACAGGCGCCGGTAAAAGTTTGCTGATAGACGCCATAGGCCTTTTGCTGGGTGATAGGGCCAATAAGGACGTGGTGCGCTCGGGCGCTGATAAAGCCACGGTTCGTGGCCTTTTCAGTCCGCTTTCAACCCCTCTAAAAGCGGTGCTTGATACCCTTGAAATTCCTTATGAAGACGAAGAACTGCTTATTGAAAGACGCGTCCATAAATCCAGTGGAAACCTTGTCAAAATCAACCGTGAGACGGTGACGCTTCAAGATTTGAAACAAATCACCCAGTATTTAGCGGATATTCATACGCAGCATGATACCAAGCGCCTAATCAATCCTGATACTTACCAAGCGCTTTTGGATGGGTATGATAAAACAATCCTCACGCTTAAAGATACCTACAAAACCAAACGTTCACAATACATTGACGCGCTCAACGTGTATCTTGGTCTCAAAAGCGAAAAGAATAAGACATTGGAAACCATGGATATGCTCCGTTTTCAGCTTGAAGAAATTGAAACCCACCAACTCGTGAAAGACGAAGAAGAAGCGATAGAAGAACGCATTACGGCGCTTAAAAACTTTGATAATATTTTCAGTGCCTTAAAAGCGACCTATGAGGCTTTGGATGAATCAAATGCACTTGAAACGATTTATGACAGCGCCCGCACCCTTGCGAACGTTGAAGACTACAAAGCGGCATTCAAGGACTTTAAAAACCGAATAGAAAGCGCCTATTATGACCTTGATGACATTCGCCAATCCTTGTTTGAAGAAATAAACGGCATGGACTTTGATCCTGATGAACTAGACACCCTCGAAACCAGACACTTTGAACTCGATCAGCTTAAAAGAAAATACCATCGCTCAATCAATGAATTGATCGATTACCAAGAAGAAATAAATGAACGCCTCGACACCTTTGGAGATTTTGATAAAGCGCTGGAAGAAAAAAGTATACTTGTCAAAACAACTCACAAGACATTAAAAGAGGCTTCAAAAGAGCTCACCGAACAAAGACAATCCACCGCTAAAACCATAGAAAAGGCTCTTGAAAAGGAATTGAAGGATTTAGAACTTCCAAACGCCGAGTTTAAGATTGATTTAAATCACTTGAACACTAATGACCCATTTGACAAGACACCTTTTAAAGAAGAAGGCACCGATACCGTCGATTTTCATTTATCGACCAATAAGGGTGAACCCTTAAAACCGCTTAAAAACGTCGCTTCAGGCGGAGAACTATCACGCATAATGCTTGCGCTTAAAACGCTGCTTTTGATGCAAGATGCCCTTGACCTTGTCATTTTTGATGAAATCGATACGGGCGTCAGTGGCTACATTGCCTCGCAGGTTGCCAAGAAAATGGCCGCCATTAGTAAAAGCGTTCAGGTGCTTGCAATCACCCACTTACCTCAAGTGGCCGCAAAAAGCGACCATCATTACTACATATACAAAAAGACCGAACATGATAGAACCACGACGTTCATAGATTCACTCGATCACGAAGGACGAATCCATGCCCTCGCCCAGATGATTTCTTCAGATGAAATCAGTGAGCATGCACTTAAAAGCGCCAAGGAGCTGCTCAAATAAAAAAAGCGCCAAGGCGCTTTTTAGTTTAAACTAAGCAAACATGACCTGCCACATGATGACGACAGTGGTAGCGACCAATCCAAGAAGGAAGGCAATGACGAGTATTAAAACAACCGTTTTACCCCAAGTCTTTTTAAGGGGGTTCGTGTAAACCGGATTTTTCTTCTCGCCTTGATTTTTCTTGACACGCTTTTTACTTTCTGGCATTCTTTCACCTCTTAAACAATGTAAAATTCGTTACCTATTATACTGCATATAGCTAAAAAAGGGAAGTTATGTATGAAAAAATATCGAATTATTCTCCATGTAGATCTAAATGCATTTTTCGCTAGTTGTGAAATGGCGGAAAATCCCAAACTCAAAAACATCCCCTTAGGCATCGGTCCGTCTTCTGATAGGGGCATTTTGACAACCGCTAACTATGAAGCTAGAAAATATGGCGTATCAAGCGCTATGCCACTTCAAGAAGCGCGTAGGCTTTGTCCGAAACTCAAGGTGCTTCCAGCCAATTTTGATTTATATAAAAAATACAGTACGAATTTTTTTGATTATTTAAAGACCTATACCGACAAACTTGAGCCTGCCTCAATCGATGAGGGTTACCTCGACATGAGTGAATCAATCAATGGAAAACACCCTTTGGATGTCGCTAAAAAAATTCAAAACGACTTGATTGAAAAGTATGACTTACCCGTATCAATTGGCATTGCGCCCAACATGTTTCTTGCTAAAATGGCATCTGATATGAAAAAGCCAAAAGGCATCACGGTCCTTAGAAAACGTGATATAGAAGAAAAACTATGGCCCCTTCCCATAGAAGATTTGCATGGAATCGGGCGTAAAACCGTTCCGAATCTTAAATTGCTTGGGATTCACACTATCGGGGACTTCGCAACTTATGAAAATCAGAAAAAGCTCAGCAATTTCCTTGGCAATTCAACAAAGAGTTTCTTAAAGAAAGTCCATGGGAACGATGAACGCGTGATAGATCCAACTAGGCAAGAACGCCATCAAAGCATCGGCAATTCCAAAACCTATGATGGTTTTTTGCATGAATACCAAGAAATGATTCAAGCGCTTGAATCATTAACGTCACGTGTGAGTGAACGATTGAAGGACGAAAATCTAGCTGCTAAAACCATCACCGTGCAGGTGCGTTACAGTAATTACGAAAATCATTCAAAAGGCTTTACAATGGATTATCACACCCATCATTTCTATGAAATGTTTGAAGAAGTCGAACACCTTTTTGAAGACTTGTTCAATCCTGATGATTCGGTGCATTTACTAGGTGTCAGTGCTTCAAACCTGGAAAAGACCGAACAGCTTTTCAAGCAACTCACCATCTATGAAGTGGATTACAGCAAAGACAAAAACAGCAAAATATCGACTTTGCTTGACACAATTAATGATCAATATGGCAAAACCCTACTCAAAAAAGGTCTCTTTAAGAACAAAGATTAGCTCGTTTGTAGAATGATTCAGCCTTACACAAAGACACTCACCTTGCAATAAGACTGTTGTTTATGAACGATTTATGATAAAATTATCACGAAAAGCTATGCTAAATGGGAGTGGTTTAATGAAAAAAATTTTAACGTTACTGTTGAGTGTATTATTGGTTGGTTCGCTTGCCGCATGCGGTGAAGACGGTGTGGTCATCAGTGAACCGCCTACGTTTCAGTCGCTTTCGGTGAATGGTGAAGCGCCTGTGACAAACGGGGAACAAAAAACCTTCGCCCTTGAAAAAAACGAAGAATTTAGATTGGAACTTCAGTTTTCTAATCCAGACAATGTAACGTTTAATACCGTTCAAATAAACGGAAGTACTTTCCGTGCCCATCGATTTTCAAGCGAGAGCACGTCGAGCACATTGATTCTCAATCTCAATGCAGGCCGCATTCCTGGTGCGACCCTTTTTGAAATTGAAGAAGTCGAATACATTGACGAAGATGGTGTAAAAAGCGTTGAAACCACCAATAATAACGCCTACACCATTTCTATAATGCGCAGTGCTCCCAGGGGAATATTTTCATCAGTGACCTCTCGTGAAACCACATTGGAATTCGAATTGACCATTACCGACGAAGATGACACGCTTAATGAAGCCATTGTCGAACTTGTAAGAGAAGAAGATGAAACAGTTGTCGATTCTAAGGCTGTCTCAGACATATACTTGTCGGACAGTTTTGACGATATAAGAAGTGACGAACGCTATTATCTAAGACTAATAGCCGATTATGAAACCGATAATCCAGAAATAGAAAGCGGTGTTGTGACAGATGCAATCATTGCCACAAGTGCTATTGATGAGACCGCAAAGAAAAACGCCCCTGTAGCGAGTTTTGAAAATCCTACTGCCTATGAAACAAGTTATGAATTCGACATCGCTCTCACAGATGCAAGCAATGTATTGGTAGGCGACACACTTCATCTCGAAGTCGAACAGATTAATGAAGATGAAGATAACACCATCATCAAGAGGCGTGAAGTCGCTATTGACAGTCTTCAAGACATCGTGTTTGAGTCTCTTTTCAACAACAATGACTACACAGTCTTTCTGTATGCAGATTACGATTTGAATGACGGAGAAGGCTTAAGAGAAAAAGCCTTGCTTGCACAAACCACATTTACCACCCCGAAAAGAGAAATTGAAGAGATCGCCACCGAAGCGATTCAAATCACAGAAAACAGTCTTATAATCGAAGTGGATGCTACACAACTTTATGATTCAATAGTGGTTGATTCGATGCGTATTTCCGCCATTGATCAAGCCACAGGAGACCTCATCAAATCCTCTGAACTGATCACTCAAACACCCACCTTCGAACTCAACAAACTTTATGCGAATCAAACAGTGAATATAGAAATTCAAGTGACCTATGACCTAGAAGACGGTCAACATTTGCGAACCGAAGTCCTGCATGAAGCCAAATTTACTACATCAAAAAACATTGCACCGACTGCGTCTGTTGAAGACGTCGATGCGGTTCAAGGTGGCTTGAGTTTCACAATTCAACTCAATGACCCTGATAACACGGTTATTCCAGGTACGCTTCGCGCTCTTATATATGAAGACAGCGGTGAGGGAGCTATCTTACAAGACAGTGTTGTACTCGACGAGACACTTTCGAATTTCTTACATCAAATGACCACTGATTATAACAATGCATATTCAATTGAACTTGTCACAAATTATAATCTGAGAGACAATACCGATACAGTTGAATCGTTTGAATTGGATTCTTCATATATTACCGCCGACGCTTTACCAAAAGCGCCTGTGGGTGTTTTTGAATCCCTCACACCCACCAAGGAAGGTGTCATCATTGATTATACAATTCTTGATAACGACGATGCCATCGTAGAAGATGGGATTGAACTCATTGTCGGTGGAACTTCTAATACATTGACAAATCTTTTAGGGACAGAAACCTTCACAAATCTTTTGAGCGCTACGACTTACGAGGTCACCTTGAAAGTCACCTATGATCTTAACGACGGCGCAGGCACGCAAACCCTTACCATTACGGAATCTTTTACCACACAAACAAAAGAAACGCCGACAGGCGCACTCACCAATCCGGTGAGTGAGCAGGAAAGCGTCTCCTTTGAGTATGCCATCACTGACGCCGAGGGAGTCATCACAAACATTGAATATGCCTTTGATGGAACCACTACGGATATCACAGGCACACTTTCAGATCCCGTTACAGAGAACGGTCTACTCTCCAACACAAGCTACGCCGCGACCATTACAGTTACGTATGATTTAAACAATGGTCAAGGTCAGCAATCTTTCATATTGAGTGAACCCTTCACCACACAAACAAAAGCGACACCTACCCTTACAA
>Ga0306868_1000074_pt1 | contig 87867 bp, 81 predicted proteins | sample AntRauTorckE6832_FD_190411 | JGI IMG/M metagenome (GOLD analysis project Ga0306868, IMG submission 190411) | Saline lake microbial communities from Rauer Islands, Antarctica - Metagenome Torckler E6 #832 (v2) (version 2) | ecosystem: Environmental > Aquatic > Non-marine Saline and Alkaline >... | reverse complement strand
TAGAAAAATGTTTAATTTCAAGACATCAAAGCAGTTATTTCAACATGCTAAAGGAGTTACCTGAAAAATTTGAGATTTATACAAGATCAAAACATTAAAACCGTGCATTAAACCTTGCAATTAATAGAGATATAAGATAAATTAATAAATAAGAGGTGAAAAATATGAATATAAATTTTTATAAAAAGCTTAATAAACTTACAGAAAAGACTAAAGATGTGGCATTAGTTACTGTAATTGATGCTAATGATAAGTATCAAGGACTTAAAGAAAAAAAGATTGCCTTATCAGATAAAGAAGAAATATATAGTGATGAAAAATATAGGGATAAATTAACAAATATAATTAAAAGCTTTGGCAGGGATAAAATATTAAAGATGAGTAATCCCGAATCAAAAGAAGTAGAACTTGAAGATGGAAGTAATGTACAAATTTATATTGAGCCATTGACAGACAATCCAAGATTGGTATTATTTGGAGCAGGTCATATTGCTAATCAAGTTTCAAAGATTGCAAGTTTAATGGACTTTGAAATTACTGTTGTTGATGATAGGGAAGACTTTTTAAATAGAGATAGGTTTCCTGAAGCAGATCATATAATAATTAAAAAATATACAGATTTCTTAAAGGATTTTGAAGTAGAAAAAAACGATTATATTGTTGTTATCACAAGGGGTCACCAGTTTGATTATGATGTACTTAAAGAAGTTATTGATACTAAAGCAAAATATGTTGGAATGATTGGAAGTTCTAAAAAAATCAAAGAAGTATTTGATAAGTTAAGGGAAGTAGATAAAACAAGTGAAAAACAACTTGATACAGTTTATACTCCAATTGGCTTAGATATTGGTGCAGAGACTACTTCAGAAATTGCTGTAGCTATTATGGGAGAAATTGTAAAGGTAAGGAGGTTTCAAGATGAATAAGAGATTACTTGAAAAAATCATAGATTCGGAAGGTAAGTATAATAGTTTAGCATTAGCTACTATCGTTGATGCTAAATCTTCAAGTCCGCGTGATACAGGAACTAGTATGATTGTTTATCCAGATGGACACACTTATGGAACTATAGGTGGTGGAAGTCAAGAGAAAGATATTATAAATAGAGCTAAAGAGCTATTGGAAGAAAATAAATCAGGCATGATATCTTTTAACTTAACCAGAAAAGAAGCAGCAAAAATTGGTTGGGTATGTGGTGGAGATATTGATGTCTACATTGAAAATATAACTATATAATTAAAAACTGTTTATTAACAAACATACTCCCCTTGAGGTGAGCAGATTAAATTATAGTAATCTGTTTACTGAAAGGGGATTTTTTTATTTAAAGTTATAGATCATATAACAAACAAAAATGGAAAAAAATTACTCTATTTCTTGTTAATTACATCTATATTTGGTATAATATGGAAAAGGAGTGATTGGATGATTAATAATGTAATACTGACGGGACGGCTTGTAGATGACCCTAAGTTAAAAAAATCAGAAAATGAAATTGATTACTGTACATTTACAATAGCCGTTCAAAGAAATTATCGAAGTAAGGAAGGGGAAATTGATACTGATTTTGTTGATGTAATTAACTGGGGACCAGGAGCAAAAAGATGTAGTGAATACTTAAAGAAGGGAAAATTGGCCGGTGTTGAGGGTATGATAAGTACTTACTTGATCGGTGAAGAAGAGAATAGGCGAAAAAATTATAGGGTTAAGGCCAGACGAGTTGAATTTTTAGAATGGCCTGATGATTAATATATGCTTTTGGGGTTAATGAAATTATTCATTAACCCCAATTATTTTAGCAATATAAAATTAACCCAAAGCAACATCTAAAAGCATCATAATTGCAAAACCGAACATTGCTCCAATAGTAGCAATATCAGTTCCTTCAGATTGAGACTCTGGTATAAGTTCTTCAATAACAACATAAATCATAGCACCTGCAGCGAAAGAAAGAGCATAAGGAAGAAGAGGGCGCATACTTAAAACTGCCCATGCACCTATAACACCTGCTATAGGTTCTACTACTCCTGACATTTGACCATAATTGAAACTTTTAAGGGAAGAAAACCCTTCTCTTTTTAAAGGAACAGAGACCGCTGCTCCTTCTGGGAAGTTTTGAATACCAATACCAAGTGCTAATGCACCTGCTCCTGCAATAGAAGCTGAGGGAAGGTTAAATGAAGCTGCTCCAAATGCAACACCTACAGCCAAACCTTCTGGAATGTTGTGTAATGTAATAGCTAAGACCAAAAGTACACTCCTCTGCCAGGTAGTCTTAATACCTTCTGCTTCATCTACCTTTAAACCCAAATGTAAATGAGGCAGTGTTTTATCTACAAGATATAAAAAGGCTCCTCCTGTTAAAAATCCAATAACTGCTGGAACCCAGGGAATAAGTCCTTGATTTTCTGCCATTTCGATAGCAGGAGCTAAAAGTGACCAGTAACTGGCTGCAATCATTACACCTGCAGCAAATCCAAGCATAGCATCGAGGACCTTTCTTTTAACATCTGTAAAGAAGAACACTAAACCTGCACCTAAAGCAGTCAAAAACCAAGTAAAAAGGGTAGCAAAAAGTGCCTGAGTTACAGGATTAAATCCTTCTAGAAATTCAATCATAACTTTCAACCTCCATCCTTTGTTATATATTATTTTCTACATATAAGATTAATGGAATTGTCTTAATAAATCAAGTAAAAAGATAATTAAGTTTGTATTAAGAAATCATAAATATAGAAATTAATAAAGATTGAATTTTTACTTTAATAATTGATTTCAATTCTTGAATGCAATTTTTCCCAGAAAAAGTGTCTCTTTATAATTGTGTGTTTGCTTGTAAATTATCACTTTCAACTTTAAACTTCCCGGACTAATAGGCAGGAATTGGTATTTCTTTGTAGAATATTATAAAATAATGACGAGAATTAGCTTTTTTATGTGTTTTTGATTAAATTTTTTGAATAGTTTTGAAATATTTACTAGAATGGGGGGGCTTAGTTTGAAAAAATATTTATATACTTTTTTAATTGTGATTGTCATTATTGGTTCTTTGGTATTAATTAATAACTTGGGAATTATTTCGTTTAGACAGTGGGGGGAAGACGTTATTCAAAGTACTCCTTTTATAAAAGAATATGTAAGAACTGCTGAAGAGTATGATAATGTTGTACAGAAAAATGAGATGTTGAGAGAAGAGAAAGACTCTATTTATGAAGAGCTTAAATCAAGAGAACAAAAAGTTGCAGAAATGGGACAAAGAATAGTTGATTTACAATCAACTAATGAAGAATTAAATAATATTATTGAAGATTTTCAGGAAGTAGAGGTAGACAAACAAGAAAACTTTGAAAAACTATTAAAAATATATGAAAATATGCAACCTGGTAGAGCTGCAGATATATTAAATACATTAGATAAAGAGTCCGCACTTAAAATATTAAGAGGACTAAGTGATAAGGAAGCAGCTAACATATTAGAGAGTATGGAAGTTGAAGATGCTGCTGAATTTAGTAAAGAGATGCAAAATTAATTATTTGGGGTGGTGTGATGAATAAGGGTATTAATGATAAGCAAGTAAATTTTTCCCGTCATGCCAGGAATAGAATTACATCAAGAGAGATAAATATTAGTAATAAAGAGATGATACAGTTAAAAGCAGGAATTAATAAAGCTGTGGAAAAAGGTGCTAAGAATTCTCTGATATTGATTAATAAGACTGCATATATTGTTAGTGTTGAAAGCAAAACTGTTGTTACCATTATTGATAGAGAAAGTATAAAAGAAAAGGTATTTACTAATATAGATAGTGCAGTTTTGATGTGAAACAGAGTGGAGTGATTTAATTGAATTTTAAAAAAAGCAATATATTAATACTATTTATGATTTTTATTTTGTTGCTTATACCTTTTCAAACCTATGCTTACTCCAATGCATTAAAAAACTTTGTAAGAAATGATAAAAAAGTTGAATTAAAAATATTTGAAGGTTTATCAGAGGTTAATATTGTTTCAGGAGCTAATCTGAGAGCAAGTAATATTGATGGATCTAAAAGTATTAAGTTAAAAAATAATGGTTTATATAAAATAGAACTTAAAAAAGAAGAATTTTCTAGGTATTTAATACAGATATTTGTGACAGAAGATCAAAAAAAAGCTGAAGAAATTATAGATGAAGTTGAACAGAAGTTTCCTGAATATACTTACTTAATTAAAAAAGAAAACCAGCTTTTCAAAATACAAGCTGGTAATTTCAAAAATGAATTTCAAGCAGAATTAGCTTCAGATAATCTTGAACAAGAGGGCTGGAATACCTGGATCATAGGAGATGAAAATTCATTAGAATATATAGATAGCGAACATTTAGTTCTCAAGGATAATAATGGTAATGTGTTATTTGAAAATGGTACTATTTATTTTGAAGGCGTTATCAGAATCAAGAATAATCTATATAACGGTTCATTCCAGTTTAAATTAAATTCAAATAGAAATATCGATATCTATAATAAAATTGACTTTCTAACCCTAGAATATGGTCTTTTATTAAACCAGATGGGTGATACAAATAATATTACCCTATTAAAAACAGCAGCAATTCTAAATAGAAGTAAAGCTTTAAAACAGATTTTAACTGAGAGTCCACCTTATAAAATAGAAGGATATAATGGAATATCCAAGCTTACAGATGTCATAAAAATAGCTGTAGAAAACACTCAAGCTAAGGTTATTTACAAAAACAACAGTCCATATTATGAGAACATAGATATTAGAGCTTTAGCTAACAAATATAGTTCTTCTGATAATTTCATTTTAGAAAATATGGATGGTGTAGAAATAAGAGACCTTAACACTGTATTGGAAGAAAATATAGCAGTGGATGCCAGTATCGATATAGGTTTAAACTATAAAGAAATTAGACAGTTAACCTGGAATGGTAATAGAATCATTAATCTCATCAAACTTGATACTTTAAAAGGTAGACATAAAATGTTTTCTGCTCTAAGTAATAATAAAATAAACGGTCTATCATCATTATCTTCTTTAGTAAAAGACAATGAAGCTTTAGTTGGTATTAACGGAGGATTCTATAATTACCAGGGCAAACCATTAGGTTTAGTTATGGTTGATGGTACAATTGTTTCTGAACCATTATATAATAGAGCAGCACTTGGTATAACTAAAACCGGAGAAATATTAATTGATAATATTAGCTGGAGAGGTGTTTTGAGAACTACAAATAATGAAAACATCATTATAGATGCAGTTAATAGAAATCCTAATAGTGAAACAGAAATTATACTATACAACAAATACTTTTCTGAGAAGACACCTTTATTTCAACAATACACAACAGAAATTGTTGTTAAAAAAGGTATTATTACTGATGTTAAACGAGGAGAATCTATTCAAAGTAACATTCCTGAAGATGGTTTTATAATAAAAGTATTCAATCAAGAAGATAGATATGAAGGTTTCAAGATATTTGAAAAGGTTGATTATTTAAATGTATTTAATCCTGACTGGCAGAACAAAGATGTTATGAGTATAATGGGGGGAGGACCAAAGCTGATAACAGAAGGTCAAGTAGATATAACAGGTCAAGAAGAAAAGTTTAATACCGATATTACTGAGGGTAGGGCACCTAGAACTGCAGTAGGAGTAACTTATGACCATCAGTTACTATTTGTTACGGTCGATGGTCGCCAGCCTGAGTTAAGTATTGGAATTACCTTAAAAGAATTAGCTGATTATTTAAAGACTTTAGATATAAAAGAAGCAATGAATCTAGATGGGGGAGATTCTTCTCAAATGGTTATCAGGGGTTATACCTTTAATAATCCTTCTGGATATAGAGATATTGCAACAGGAATTTTAATTAAAATGAAATAATGGAGGTAGATAATGTGTTCAAAAAAACAGTATTAATCCTAATCTTATTTATATTTGTAATCACACCTTTAACCAATGCACAACAACATGATTTTCAAGAAATGAATTATTCTGTGTTTTTACAGGAGGATCATTCATCATTGAATATTAATCCGGTTTTTCAATTCCAAAATGATCTCAACAGATTGAGTTTTGATCTAAACTATGATGGAACGGAATTTAATATTAGAGGTACTTGGTTAATTAATTTTTTGGAAGGTGCGGATTATAAAACAGAGGCAGCGTTTGAACTGTTAACAAAAGGAAATAGTAGTGGATTTACTGCTGGACTAGGAGTAGAAGGAACAAGGTACTTACAGAATAGTAGAGAACTAATCTATGACTTAAAATATATATTAGACAATAAAAACTTTGAGTACAGGATTGGTTACTTAACTCCAATAGTCGCAAACAATGATTTGATAGTAAGTGTAGGTAACTCCTACTGGCATGACAGATCTCTATTATTAGAGATAGGGTTTAGAGCTAAATTTTAAGTAAGGAGCTATTATTATATGGCTAAAAAGTCTAAAAGTATTAAAAAGTATTTTGATGTAATAATAGTGTTAATAATTTTGTTAATACTATTTACTTTAATTGATTTAAATATATCTTTAGATCAGATATTAGAGGTTTTGGTTGGTTAAAGCATTTTCAAACTTTGGGGGGGATTGAATGTTTGACCATAAGCAGGGAGAAGAAAAGATAATAAAACAGGCAAAAATTGGTAACAAGGTGGCAATTGAGTATCTTATTAATCAGAATATGGATATTGTGTATGCAAAAGCAAAATACTTTTTTATCAAAGGTTTAGACAAAGAAGATGTAATTCAGGAAGGTATGCTGGGCTTGTTTAAAGCCATCAGGGATTACAGAACAGACCGTGAAGCATCGTTTAGGGGGTTTTCACAGCTTTGTGTTCACAGGCAGTTAATATCTGCTATTAAAAGAGCCAACCGTCAGAAACATCAGCCGCTTAATAATTCTACTTCAATTAATAAGACTTATGATTATGATAATGAGTCAGGTCGTAGCTTTAGTGAAATTCTGCCGGATAAAAAGAAAAAACTTGAAGATCAGTTTGTATACAAAGAGATAATAAATTTGGTCTTTCGAGAAATTGAAAAAGATCTTACTGAATTAGAAAAAAATGTGTTTTATGAGTATTTGGATGATCGCACTTATAAAGAAATTTCAGATAAATTGGAGATTAATGTAAAAACAGTTGATAATGCGCTCCAGAGAGCTCGAAAGAAAATTGATGATATAAAGACTAATAATAACTTAGAAGATCTTGTGATATAGCCTGTTATATTAGTATTTTAAAAGGCTCCTTATCATATAGTATGACTTGGTTGACAACAATATCATACTGTGTTATATTAAAGAAAATGGAATTAAATTTCCAAGTAACAAATTACAGGAGGAAGATAATTAATGATTTATACTGGAGCAGTAAAATGGTTTGATGCAAAAAAAGGTTATGGTTTTATTGAAAGAGAAGATGGAGACGATGTATTTGTTCACTTTTCTGCAATTCAAGACGATGGGTTCAAGACTCTTGAAGATGGAGAAAAAGTAGAATTCGAAATTGTTGAAGGTGACAGAGGACCTCAAGCTGAACAAGTTGTGAGAGTTGAAGAATAATCATAGATAATTAAAAGTGTATACACAGTCCTGATTACTTAATTGTAATCAGGACATTTTTTTTATACAAAGAAGGTTTTTAACTTAATATATTGAATTATACTATTAACAATAGTATTTATTTCAGTAGTTTAGAAGGGAGTGGAGATAATGAATATTACGGTTTATGGAAAGAATATCGATGTAACACCTTCACTAAAGGATTATGCCCGAGAAAAGATGGAAAAGCTTGAAAAATATTTTCAGGGAGAGCCTATGGAAGTTCATATTACCATGGAGGTAGAAAAGGAAAGACACATTGTGGAAGTAACGGCTTATGTTAAAGGTTTAATACTTCGCGGTGAGGAAGAAACAACCGATATGTATGCTTCACTAGATGGAGTTATTGAAAAAGTCGAAAGACAAATTCATAAGTATAAAACAAAAATCCACAATAGAATGATTGAAAAGAAACAGGAATATAAAGAAGATTATATGGAAGAAAGAGAAGAAATGATTCGTCAAAGAAAAGAACCATCTGAAGATGAATTTGAACCAAAAATTGTTAAAACTAAAAAGTTTGCAATTAAACCGATGGATGTCCAGGAAGCAGTAATGCAGATGGATTTAATCGGTCATGATTTTTTCGTTTTCTCTAATTGTGATACAAGTGAAGTTAATGTAGTATACAAGAGAAAAGATGGAAATTATGGTTTGATTGAACCAACTTTTTAATAAAAAATAAAAAAATATATGACATGAAAGCCGCCTAAATATTAGGCGGCTTTTTCTATGAACTTTATATTAATTTAATTTTTCTTTTATTACATTTTCTCATCTATTACTTTACCAAAAAACCATCATTTATGATGTATTTATCATGATTATTAATTTCTGGACCCTTGCTATAGTTATGAACTTTGAGATTTTTTATATATAATTTTGCTATATCAATAGGTATATTGTTTTTGTTTAATGCCTTTATGTTTTTTTATCTATCAACTATGTAAAAGTCATTAGGTTTATATATTATTGAGCGAATTTGTGATAAAAAGGTTATGATATCTTTTTTTTGATTGCGTCATTTAATTATCACTATTTTCATATTTGATTTATTTATACTCTATATTATCATACGATAAATAATTATTGAATCTATAAACTTTCGGCGCTAAATATAAGCAAAATAATTATATTATGATAATCAAAGGTCTTATAATAGTTGACAGAAATTCCAAGTGAAAAATAAAAAAACAGAAAATAGATCTATCTTGTCATTTATAACAGTGTAACTTTTATTTAATTTAGCTTAATGATTCTTTTAAGATTACAATAATAAGTGGAATAAATATGAAAACATCTACATATCAATGGTTTTTACTTAATTGAGATTTTAGCTAATAAGTGTTATAATAAACTGTAAATTTATAAAGAATTATTTTGAATATAATTTTTTAATAATAAAAAAACAGGTGGTTAAAAAATATGTTAGATTTTATTAAAGGTTTGTTTAAAGATCCAAACGAAAAAGAACTAGAAAGATTACAGGTTATTGTTGATGAAATAAATAGTTTAGAAAGTGAAATGCAGAAACTTTCAAATTCCGAACTTAAAGCAAAGACAGAGCAGTTCAAAAAGAGATATAAAGAAGGTGAAAGCCTTGATGATCTTTTACCTGAAACCTTTGCAGTTGTAAGGGAAGCTTCACAGCGTGCAACAGATGAAGGATTCAGGCATTTTGATGTTCAGATAATGGGTGGTATTGCATTACATGAAGGTAAAATTGCTGAGATGAAAACCGGTGAAGGTAAAACATTAGTGGCAACTTTACCAGTATATTTAAATGCATTAACTAAAAAAGGAGTTCATGTAGTAACCGTAAATGACTATCTTGCTAAAAGAGATAGTGAATGGATGGGACAGATATATGAGTTTTTAGGACTAGATGTTGGAGTAGTATTAAGTGGAATGACTCCACAAGAAAGAAAAAAGGCCTATGATTCAGATGTAACATATGGTACTAACAATGAATTTGGTTTTGATTACTTGAGAGCAAACATGGAAAGTAATCCTGAAAATGTAATCGACCATGATTTCCATTTTGCAATCTTAGATGAGGTAGACAGTATTTTGATTGATGAGGCAAGAACACCACTAATAATTTCAGGACCTGTTCAGGAAACATCAAGTGATTATCGTAAGTTTAATAGAGTAATTCCAAAATTAGAAGAAGAAAAACACTATGAACTAGATGAGAAAAACAACAGTGTAACTTTAACTGAAGAAGGTGTTCATGCTGTTGAGAACTTCTTGAATGTAGAGAATTTGTTTGATGAAGAAAGCTTTAGATTACACCATCAGGTTAATCAGGCCTTAAGAGCCCATACCCTGATGAAAAAAGATAAAGACTATATTGTTGAAGAGGGTAAAGTAAAGATCGTTGATGAGTTTACTGGTCGTGTAATGGAAGGTCGAAGATATAGTGAAGGACTACATCAAGCTATAGAAGCTAAAGAAGGGGTATCAGTAAATAAAGGTAGTCAGACCTTTGCCCGTATAACATTACAAAACTACTTTAGAATGTATGATAAACTGGCTGGTATGACTGGTACTGCTAAAACTGAAGAAGAAGAGTTCATTAAAATATATGGTATGGAAGTTATCGTAATTCCTACAAATGAACCTTTAGTAAGAGATAATAAGCCGGACTTAGTATTCAAAGATGAAGAAACTAAGTTTAAAGCTGTTGTAGAAGAAATTGAAAAAAGGAACAAAAAAGGTCAACCTCTTTTGGTTGGTACTGTTGATATAGACAATTCAGAAAAGTTAAGTAGAATGTTGAAAAGAAGAGGTATTCAGCATAATGTATTAAATGCTAAAAACCATAGAAAAGAAGCTGAAATAATAAAAAATGCCGGACAAAAAAACAGTGTAACAATTGCCACTAACATGGCCGGCCGTGGTACAGATATTGTTTTAGGTAAAGGAGTAACTGATTTAGGTGGTTTACATGTACTTGGTACTGAAAGACATGAAAGCCGTAGAATTGATAACCAGTTAAGAGGTAGGGCAGGTCGTCAGGGAGATCCTGGTTCTTCTCAATTTTTTGTTTCATTAGAAGATGATCTTTTAAGGTTATTTGGTTCTGACAACATTACTATGATCATGGATAAGGTAGGAATGGAAGATGATCAACCAATTCAGCATAAATTGATTACTAATGCAATTGAAAAGGCTCAAAAGAAGGTAGAGGGTCGTAACTTCGATATCAGAAAAGCGATCTTAAAGTATGATGACATTTTAAATAAACAGCGTGAAATAATTTATGAACAGAGAAGTAAAGTACTATTCTCTGATGAAATAGATCAAATAATCTTCGGTTTATTAGAAAAACTTATTGATGATGTAACAGAAGGATATCTTTCTGAAAAAGTACACCCCAGTGAGTGGGATCTTGATGGACTGATTAGTTACTTAAATAAGTTTTTCTTTACAGAAGAAATAACAACTGAAGATCTTGAAGATAAAAACAAAAGAGAGATTAAAATCTTCTTATATGAATTTGGGAAACAAAACTATAAAGATAAAGAAGATAAATTTACTGAAGAGAACATGAATCAGATTGCTAAACATGTTGCTTTAAGGGTAATAGATAGAAACTGGATGTCACATTTAGATAACATGGATGAACTTAGAAAAGGTATTGGACTTAGAGCTTATGGACAGAAAGATCCATTAACTGAGTATAAGTTTGAATCATTTGATATGTTTAATGAGATGACAAGTTCGATCAGAGAAGATATTATTAGCAGTATCTTTAGAATTGAAATACATGAAAATGGGAAACTTGATCAGGAAAAAACACAGCAGAATCTAAACTACAGTGATGGTGGACAGATTAGTGCATTAGATGCAGCTAAAAATAAAGCGCAAAGCCAAGGACAGACTAACCGCAGTAATAATCAACAACGCAGTAATAATCAACAACCTAAAAAGGTTGAAACTGTGGTAAAACCTGATGAACCGGGTAGAAACGATCCCTGTCCATGTGGCAGTGGTAAAAAATATAAAAAATGCTGTGGTAGATAAATCAGGAGGTTTTAAAGTTGAATAGTAATTACCGTGATAGATTAGAAGAAATCAAAGAAAGATATAATGATCTGAGGGATCTACTTTGACCCTGAAAGTTTAAATAACAAAAGTGATGAATTAGAGGAAAAGATGGTTAGTCCTGATTTTTGGGATGACAATGATAAAGCAACTAAAATAAGTAAAAAAGTTGATCAAATTAAAAACAAACTTAATTTATTAGATGAATTAAAAGAAAACATCGATGAGATTGAGGTATATTTAGAACTTGCAGCAGAAGAAAAAGAAAATGATGCTTTACTTAATCAAGTTGATAATATGTTGAACAAGTTAGATCATAAACTTGACAATTTAGAACTTAGAACAAGACTTAATAAAAAGCATGATAAAAATAATGCAATCTTATCAATCCACCCGGGGGCTGGAGGAACCGAATCTCAGGATTGGGCAGCCATGCTGCTTAGAATGTATGATCGCTGGGCACAAAACCAAAACTTTGATGTAAAAACTCTAGATTTTCAAAGTGGAGAAGAGGCTGGTATTAAGAGAGTAACAGTCCTTATTGAAGGTGAGTATGCTTATGGGTATTTAAGAGGGGAAGGCGGAGTTCACAGGTTAGTTAGGATTTCTCCTTTTGATTCCTCAGGAAGAAGGCATACTTCATTTGCATCTGTAGATGTAATGCCGGAAATTGAAGAGGATATTGAAGTGGATATAAATGAACAGGATTTAAAGTTAGAAACATACCGGGCAAGTGGGGCAGGTGGACAGCATGTAAATAAGACAGATTCAGCTGTTCGAATAACTCACCAACCAACCGGTGTTGTGGTTCAGTGCCAAAATGAACGTTCTCAGCATAAAAACAAACAGATGGCTATGAAGATATTAATGACTAGATTGATGGAGTTAAAAAAAGAAGCACAGGCAGAAAAAATTGATGAGTTACGTGGTGAACACAAAGAAATTGCCTGGGGTAGTCAGATTCGTTCTTATGTATTCCATCCCTATAATATGATTAAAGACCATAGAACTAATTTAGAAGAAGGAAACACAGAAAAAGTGATGGATGGGTATTTAGATGAATTTATTGAAGCATACTTAAAACATAATAACAGTGGAGAAGTGAATATATAAATTTTGGGGAGGCAGCTATGAACAAAAGGATATTCTATATCATAATAATATTAGCCCTTGTGGTATCTATTTTTGGGGTAATAAATCGTATTACAGTAGAAGAACGAAACAATGATGTTGAGTTGGCTTTTGACTATAACTCATTGGTTGAGATGCAAAAAGAGTATGACAATCAGACAATAAGTTTATCAGAATTAAAAAGTTATGGGGTTAACTCGATTGCTGTTAGTACAGTTAGAATTGAAAACTTAATAAAAAATGATCAAGCTATACTGTTAACAAGAAATGAAATCAGCAAACAAGAGTTGTTGTTTAATAAGCAAGATGGATTTTGGAATCAGTTTCCCCAAATTGATAAAAGTGCCTTCCTTGTGTTCAGTGAAAATAATAATTACTATAATAATCTAAAACAGTTAAAAGAACCACTCTATTTAGAGTTTAAAGAAGTAAATGATAAATTTGTAGCCTTTTTTCCTTACTGGAAAGAGGACTATCTTTCACTAATGGTTGGATTTCCACAGGATGAAATAAAAGAAATTAAGAATAATGGATTAAATGTTGTTTATAGATTTGAAAATCAGGATAATAATGAGCTAAACTTTAATCTGTTATCTAATTTAGTAAAGGATTCAACAATAGTATTTTCAGGTGAAGAAATCTTGGGTTACCCTGATGAATTAAATAGGACTTCTGAGTTATTAAATAACAATAACAACCGGTTTGGTTACATTGAAGCCATTATTGGAGTTCAAAATGGTGAAGATAGAATTGCTAAAGAGTTAGACTATGATCTTGTAAGAGTACATAGTGTTACTCAAGATGAGATGAATATTTATTCTCAGTCAAAGATTGTTAATCGTTACTTAAGATCTGTAAGAGAAAGAAATATTAGGTTTTTTTATATGAGACCTATTATAAAAGAGAACTTAGATTTTTTAGAAGTTAAGGATTTAAACAGAGAGTATATAAGTACTTTAAGTAATGAATTAGAGTCTGCAGGATATAATATTACTAGAGCTAAACCCTATCAACAGTTTTCAAACAGCAGTATATATTTAATGTTTACTGCTATAGGAGTTTTAGCAGCCGGTATTTTGCTTTTTTATGAATTCTTTAGAATAAAAGATGAGATGATAGGTTATGTATTAGCAGTACTTGGAATTATATCTATATTTATAATTTATTTTATTTTTGACAGCAACTTTTTTAGAGCAGGACTTGCTTTGACAAGTAGTATTATTTTTCCAAGCCTAGCTGTTATATCACAGCTTTTGAAGAAAACTAAACAAAAGAATATATTTAACTATCTTAAAGCTTCTCTGATCACTTTAATTGGAGCTGGTTTTGTTGTCTCTGCTCTGGCAGATATTAGTTACTTAACAAAAATTAATCAGTTTAGGGGGGTAAAGCTGGCCTTTATAATGCCTCTTTTAGTTATCACCCTATATTACTTTCTAGAATATATAGTTAGAGAAAAGAATACTACAGTAAAAGGGAAAGTTTTTGAACTGCTTGATATTAATTTAAAGGTTAAACATCTTGTTATATTGGCTTTTGTTGGATTAGCAGGTATATATTATATTTTAAGAACCGGTAATTTCCCAATATTAGATATACCCGCTATAGAAGATATTTTTAGAAAAATGTTAGAGAAAATTCTTTTTGTTAGACCAAGATTTAAAGAGTTTTTAATCGGTCACCCCTCATTTATATTAGGATTATACTTTTTTAATAATATTAAAAATAGTTTGAGCTTATACTTTTTAAGTCTTTTAGCTGTTATTGGTCAGCTGAATATTCTAAATTCATTTGCTCATGTTCATACTCCTTTATTTATATCAACCTTAAGGACCTTCCATGGTCTATGGTTAGGGCTATTAATTGGTCTTATTGGAGTATATATATTGAGACTTTTAATTAAGTATATTGAAAGTCAAAAGGTGACTTAGATGAAAAGAATACTAATTTCTGGATATTATGGATTTGATAATCTAGGTGATGAAGCTATTATAGGTAGTATGATAAAGATGATTAAAACAATGTATGAAGATATTGAAATCACCGTATTATCAAACAAAGCTGAACAGACTTCTAGTCTTTATGGTGTAGAGTCGATATATCGTTATGATATATTTAAAATTATGTCAGCGATGAAAAGAAGTGATATGTTTATAAGTGGAGGGGGAAGCCTTCTTCAGGATGTAACCAGTATGAAGACCGTTCCCTATTATCTTGGATTAATATTTTTAGCAAAGGTTTTTAATTTAAGAACAATCTTTTTTGCCCAGGGGGTGGGCCCTTTAAACAGTAAGTTTAATAGATTTTTAGTTAGTAAGATATTAAATAATATGGATTATATTTCAGTTAGAGATAAAGATTCTAAAAATCTTTTAGGAAAAATCGGATTAAGTAGTGATGTAATTAATATAACTGATGATCCCGTTTATGGATTATATAATGAATTAGATAAAAAGATAGAGTTTGAACAAGAAGAAATCAATAAAATTGGTGTATCAATTCGCAGCTGGAATGATAACAGTTATATTAAAAGTATAGCAACTTTTTTAAATAACCTTAATCAAGAAAAAAACTTTAGTGTTGAAATCTTAACCTTTCATAAGGGTGAAGATATAATAATGAGTAACAGATTAAAAAAGATGTTAAAGATGAATTTAGAAATTGTAGATTACACAGATAATTTTTCAAAGATTAAAGATATTTACAGTACTTTTGATTTATTTATAGGAGTTAGATTTCACTCCTTAGTATTTGCTGCTGTAAATTTGGTTCCCTTTATCGGAATTAGTTATGATCCAAAGGTAACTAGCCTTATCAAAGATTTTGGGTATCAGGACTTAATTACTACTGATACAGTAACTGAAGAGTTATTATTTAAAGAATACAGTAAAATCACAGCTGATTTAACTTCAATTAAAAAAGCTATAGATGAAACTGTTAAAGTTAAGAGTGATAATATAAAAGGTACTGTAAAACAAATTTTTAATAACATGAAAGGTGAATAAGTTGAATAACAAAGTAAAGATACTAAACCTTGATATAAATAAGATAAGATTAGATGATTTAGTTAATCATATAGTTGATCTAATTAATAATGCTGGTAAAAAGCAACTTATTTATACACCAAATTCAGAAATCGTAGTAAAGGCATATGATGATAATAATTTTGCCGATATGTATAGTAAGGCAGATATTTTAACAGCGGATGGATCCGGTCTGGTACTTGCTTCAAAAATATTAAATGACCCTATACCAGAAAGGGTTGCAGGATTTGATATAACGGTTAAACTATTAGATGAAATAGCAAATCGAGATATTTCATGTTATTTTATAGGTGGAAAAGAAGATATAATTGAATTAGCCTATAAAAAGATTAAAAAAAGCTATCCTAAAATTGATATTAAAGGATATCATCACGGATATTTGAATAATGAGTTAGAGGAAAAAGTAATGCAAGATATTAAAGATAAAAAACCAGATATTTTGTTTGTCGGAATGGGTGTTCCCCTACAAGAAAAGTTTTTCAGCAAGTATTTTGATCAGTTAGATGTTAAAGTTGGGATAACGGTTGGGGGAACTTTTGATGTTCTTTCAGGACAGGTAAACCGTGCACCAAAAATAATGCAGAAATTGTACTTAGAATGGTTTTATAGACTTCTCCAAGATCCAAAGAGATGGAAAAGAATGTTAGCTTTACCCCGTTTTTTGTATTTAGTATTAAAGGAAAAATATGATGTATAAAATAATACCGTTTTGAAGTGGGAAGGAAGAGATATAATGTTAAAAAATAAAAAGAAACTAATAGCCGTGTTATTGATCTTAACCGTAATTACTGTTGGTGGTTATAAGGTGCTTGCAGATGAACTTACACCTTTAAACAACCTGCAAAATGTAATTTATCTTATAGACAATTTTTATGTTGAAGATAGAAACCTTGATGAACTTGTAGATTCAGCGATTAATGGTATGTTACAAGAACTAGATCCTTATTCTTCATATCTAAGTCCTGATGAATATGAAGAAATGCAGGTCGAATTTGAAGGTGAATTTGGAGGAATTGGGATTGTAATAACAGTAAGAGAAAACAAGTTAACAATTGTATCACCAATTAAAAATACTCCAGGGGAAAGAGCCGGTCTTAAAGCTGGAGATGTAATCAAAGCTGTTGATGGTCAGCTAACTTCTGAAATTTCACAGAAAAAAGCTGTTGATTTAATGAGAGGTGAACCTGGAGCTCATGTAACATTAACTATTCTTAGAGGTGAAGAAGAAGAGTTTGATCTAGATATAACCAGAGCAATTATAGAGGTTCCTTATGTTGAACATAATATGGAAACAGATAAAATCGGATATGTATCAATTGCACAGTTTGTTAATGATGTCGGCTATAAAACTAGAGATGCAATTAAAGATTTAGAGTCACAGGGAGCTCAAGCACTTATCCTAGACTTAAGAAGTAATCCTGGTGGAATTTTAGATGAAGCTGTAAAAGTCGCCAGTAACTTTATAAATGAAGGAACTGTTGTAACTGTAAAAAGCAGAAGAAGTGAAGATGAAACCTTTAATGCAAAACCTGATATTGAAGCAACTGAACTACCTGTTATAGTACTGATAAATGAAGGTAGTGCAAGTGCTTCAGAGATAGTAGCAGGTGCAATTTCTGACACTGATAGAGGTAAACTGCTTGGCCAGAAAACATTTGGAAAAGGAACAGTTCAAACTGTAATTCCTTTAAATGATGGTTCAGCACTTCGTTTAACTACTGCTAGATACTATACACCAGATGGTACTTTCATTCATGAAAAAGGAATTGAACCTGATTACAAGGTTGAGTATCAGCTCGAAGATACAGAAGATGAAACTAGTGAAGAACAAAGTAATGAAGAAGAAACTAATATAGAAAATAATGAAGAAACTAATGAAGAAACTGAAGAAATAATTGATAACCAGAAAGAAGAAGCTATTAAGTATCTAGAAGAACTATTAAGACAAAGAGAAGACAGTTCATTAGATAAAGCTAGTTAGAGAGGTGGATTAAACTTGAGTGTATTTAACATATTAGGTCCAATTATGATTGGACCTTCAAGTTCACATACAGCAGGAGCAGTAAAAGTAGGTTATTTAGCAAAAACAATCTTTAAGGATAAAATAAAAAAGGCAGATATCCATTTACATGGTTCTTTTGCCCGCACATTTAAAGGCCATGGAACAGACCGCGCTTTAGTAGGCGGTCTTTTGGGCTTTAAACCAGATGATGAAAGAATAAGAGACTCATTGAATATAGCAGCTGAGCGGGGAGTAGAAATTGAATTTCATCTATCCGAGTTAAGGAATGTGCACCCCAACACAGCAAAACTTGATCTATATGGGGAAAACAAACAGATGACAATTATCGGTTCTTCAGTTGGGGGAAGTCAGATAAAAATAATTAAAATTGATAATTATGAAGTTGATTTCAATGGTGAGATGCCTACCCTATGGGTTCTTCATAAAGATGAACCAGGAGAAATAGGTATTATTACTTCAATTTTAGGCAGCTATAAACTAAATATTGCCCGAATGATAGTATTTAGAAACAAAAAAGGGGAAGTAGGTTCTGCCATAATTGAACTAGATCATAAGGTAAATGACTATGTAATATCACAACTTGATAATATGGAAGATATCTATCAAGTAAGATATATAGAACCATTTTAGGAGGAATTTAAAGTGGAATATAATAAAATTGAACACTTAATAAATGAAGCTCAAAAAAACAATGTAAAAATAAGTGAAATAGTAATCAAAGCAGAAATAGAAGAAACTGAATTTAAGCGAGATGTAATAATTGAAAAGATGCGTGAGAACTTAGAGGTAATGAAAGATTCCATAAAAGAAGGTATAAATAAAAATATAAAGTCTGCCAGCGGATTAACCGGTGGTGATGCAGTAAAGTTAAGAGACTTCGATAACTTTATCGGAGGTAAAATTTTGCAGAATATTATCACTAAGGCATTAGCTGTATCAGAGGTCAATGCCTGTATGGGTAAAGTTGTAGCAGGACCTACAGCAGGAGCAAGTGGAATAGTTCCTGCTTTACTGTTATCTATCGCTGAAGAATATAAGATAGAAGATGATGACGTAATAAAAGCTCTTTTTACCGCAGGAGGTTTAGGAGAAGTTGTAGCTAAAAAAGCAACCCTTGCTGGTGCAGCCGGAGGATGTCAGGCTGAATGTGGAGTTGGTTCTGCAATGGCAGCAGGTGCAGCTGTTGAACTATTAGGGGGTAGCCCTAAACAAGTAGGAGATGCTTTTGCTTTAGCTTTGAAAAACCTATTGGGTTTAGTATGTGATCCGGTAGCAGGTTTAGTTGAAGTACCCTGTGTAAAAAGAAACGGTTTTGCAGCATCACATGCCCTTACAGCAGTTAACATGTCAATGAGTAATATTGCAAGTGTAATACCACCTGATGAAGTTATTGAAGCCATGATGGAAATTGGTGACTTAATGTCAGTTAGCTTAAAAGAAACTTCAGATGGCGGATTAGCAACAACTAAAACTGGTAAAAAGATAGCTGAAGATTTAAAGGACTTTTAAATTATATATATTTTTAATATTTTTTAGTAATAATTACTATTACAATTAATATATTTATGTTATAATATATATCAGTGCAAGCTAAATGAACATTTGTTTGCACTAGATTTGTATATATAGTATAATATTTAATGGATAAAATAAATAAAAAGGTGAATACTTTATGAAAAATAAATTTGAATTACACTCTCCATATGAACCAAAAGGAGATCAGCCTCAAGCCATAGAAGAACTGGTTGAGGGAGTTAAAAAAGGATATAGACATCAAACCCTGTTGGGTGCAACAGGTACTGGAAAAACATATACAATGGCTGAAGTAGTAGAAAAGGTTAATAAACCAACTTTAGTAATTGCTCACAATAAAACTCTGGCAGCTCAGTTAGTAAATGAGTTTAAACAGTTTTTCCCTAAAAACAGAGTTGAATACTTTGTAAGCTATTATGATTACTATCAGCCTGAAGCATATGTTCCTCAGACTGATACCTATATCGAAAAAGATGCATCGATTAATGAAGATATAGATAAATTAAGACTTGCTGCAACAAGTGCTCTTTTTGAAAGAAGAGATGTATTGATTGTTGCAAGTGTTTCTTGTATCTATGGTCTTGGTTCACCAGCAGATTATCTAGAACTATCATCTACATTTAAAGTTGGTGATACAAGGGATAGAAAAGAAATTTTAAGAGAACTCTCTATCATGCAGTATAGTAGAAATGATATAGACTTACAGCGAGGTCATTTCAGGGTAAGGGGAGATGTAATTGAAATTTACCCTGCATATAGAGACCAGGCATTAAGGATTGAACTATTCGGTGATGAAATAGAACGGATAACTCATATCAATACTGTAACCGGTGAAATCGTTGATGAGATGAGAGAAGTTACAATTTATCCGGCCAGTCACTTTGTAACACCTGAAGATAAGATTGAAAGAGCGATCAAAGAAATCAGAAAAGAACTTGTTGAAAGACTTGAAGAACTTAGAGAACAAAATAAATTAGTTGAAGCACAGCGTTTAGAACAGAGGACCAATTATGATCTGGAAATGTTAGAACAGATGGGTTTTTGTTCTGGAATAGAGAACTATTCTAGACATCTAAGTGGTCGTCCTAAAGGATCTAGACCACAGACCTTACTTGATTACTTTCCAGATGACTTCTTATTATTTATAGATGAATCTCATATGACAGTACCACAAATCGGTGGTATGTATGCCGGAGATAGATCAAGAAAAGAAAAACTTGTTGATTATGGTTTTAGACTTCCTTCAGCAATGGATAATAGGCCACTTAATTTTGAAGAGTTTGAAGATGTTGTTGAACAGGCGATATATGTTTCTGCTACTCCTGGACCATATGAGTTTGAACACAGTCAACAGATAGTTGAACAGATTATTCGTCCAACTGGACTTATAGATCCAAAGATTGACGTTAAACCGATAAAAGGTCAGATTGATGACCTATTAGAAGAAATTAGAGTGGTTGTTGAAGAAAGAAATGAAAAGGTTTTAGTTACAACCTTAACTAAAAGAATGTCTGAAGATCTTACCGAATACCTAGGAGAAGCTGGAGTTAGAGTACGCTACTTACACTCTGATATAGATACCCTGGAGAGATCTGAGATAATTAGAGATTTAAGGTTAGATAAATTTGATGTATTAGTTGGAATTAACCTTCTACGAGAGGGTTTAGATATACCGGAAGTTTCTTTAGTTGCAATCTTAGATGCAGATAAAGAGGGTTTTCTAAGAGCAGAGCGACCTTTAATTCAAACCATAGGTAGGGCTGCTCGTAATGTTAATGGTAAGGTAATTATGTATGCAGACCGAATTACAGATTCAATGAAAAAAGCACTTGATGAAACAAACCGTAGAAGAGAAATTCAAAAAGAATTTAATGAAAAAAATAATATAATACCACAAACCATTAAAAAACCGGTTAGAGAAGTAGTTAGACCTGAAGAATTAGTAATTGAAGATAGCAGAGAAAAAATATATAGTGCTGATGATGATAACTTTAAAGAACTATCAAAAATTGAACTACAAAACAAGATTATTGAATTAGAAGAAGAGATGGATGATGCTGCCTCAAATCTAGAGTTTGAAGTAGCAGCTCAGATTAGAGATGAGATAACAGAAATCAAAGAGGAACTTTCAAATAGATGAGGTGATAGATAATGGGCAAAGATAAAATTATTGTAAAAGGAGCCCAGGAACATAATTTAAAAAATATAGATATAGAAATACCGCGTGATAAACTAATCGTAATAACAGGATTAAGTGGATCAGGCAAATCTTCTTTAGCCTTTGATACCATATATGCAGAAGGACAGAGAAGATATGTGGAATCACTTTCTTCATATGCTAGACAGTTTTTAGGGCAGATGGAAAAACCTAAAGTTGAATATATTGAAGGTTTGTCACCGGCAATATCAATTGATCAAAAGTCAACCAGTAAAAACCCACGTTCTACAGTTGGTACAGTAACAGAGATCTATGATTACCTAAGACTGCTTTATGCTAGGATAGGTACTCCACACTGTCCGGTCTGTGGTAAAGAGATTAGTTCACAGACCTTAGATGAAATAGTAGATCAGGTTCTCGATCTTAAAAACAGGACCAAAATACAAATACTTGCACCTGTAATTAGAGGCAGGAAAGGTGAACATGATCAGGTATTTGCACAAGCCAGAAGAGATGGCTTTATTAGAGTAAAGGTTGATGGTGAAAGCTATTTAATAGATGACGAGTTTGAATTAGATAAAAATAAAAAACATGATATAGAAGTGGTTGTCGATAGAATTGTTATTAAAGAAGATATCAGAGAAAGATTAGCAGATTCAGTTGAAACTGCTTTAGAATATGCAGATGGACTGGTTTATGTAGATATAATTGATGGGGAAACTTTAACCTTTAGTGAAAAGTATGCCTGTAATGAGCATGGCTATAACCTAGAGGAACTAACTCCTCGTATGTTTTCTTTTAACAGTCCATATGGGGCCTGTCCAACCTGTGATGGTTTAGGAATTGATAAAGAGTTTGAACCTGATTTAATCTTAGATAAAGAAAGATCTATCGAAGATGGGGGTATTATTCCCTGGAGGAATACGAGAAGCCGCTACTATCCTCGAATCTTAGAAGCTTTGGCTGAAGACTATGGTTTTAGTAGAAAAACTCCGCTTAAAGATCTAGACCAAAAAATTATTGATATATTACTCTACGGTTCAGACCGTATTTTGTCTTTCCCCTATACTAACCGTTTTGGGAAAACTAGACAGCAAAACACTGAGTATAATGGAGTTATCAGTTACTTAAAAAGAAGACTAAAAAGATCTGATTCAGCTAAGACTCATAGTAAGCTAGAGAAGTATATGAGAGAAGACCACTGTAAGGCCTGTGATGGAAAAAGATTAAAGCCAGGAATATTAGCAGTAACAGTTGGTGGAATTTCAATTGCTGAATTTACTAGAAAAAACATTGGTGATGCTCTTGACTTTATTAAAAACTTAAATCTTTCCAAAAGAGAGAAATTTATTGGTTCTGAGATCTTAAAAGAGATCAAAAATAGATTAAAGTTCTTAGTTAATGTGGGCTTAGATTACTTAACCTTAGAACGGTCAGCAGGGACTTTATCAGGTGGTGAAGCCCAAAGGATTAGGTTGGCTACTCAGATTGGATCTGGGCTAGTAGGAGTACTATATATCCTTGATGAGCCAAGTATCGGACTTCATCAAAGAGATAATAAGCGATTAATCAGTACTCTAAAACACATTCGTGATCTTGGAAATACTGTAATTGTAGTTGAACATGATGAAGAAACAATTAAAACCGCCGACCATATTATAGATATCGGTCCTGGAGCTGGAAAACACGGCGGATATATAGTTGCTCAAGGAGATTTAGAAAAGATAACCAGTTCTAAAAAATCATTAACGGGTAAGTATTTAACAGGTGAAGAAAAAATACCTGTTCCCAAAAAAAGATATGAACCTAATGGTAAGTATCTTGAAATTAAAGGAGCAAAACAGTTTAATCTAAAAGATATTGATGTTAAGATACCGCTTGGTACCTTTACCTGTATTACAGGAGTATCAGGTTCAGGTAAGTCAACATTAATAAACTATACCTTAAAAAGAGAACTGATGAAACATTTCTATGATTCTACTGAACATCCCGGAAAACATGATGATATCAAAGGGTTAGAACACCTTGATAAGGTGATTAGTATTGACCAATCACCGATCGGTAGAACCCCTCGTTCTAATCCCGCAACTTATACAAAAGTATTTGACTATATAAGAGATCTTTTTGCTGAAACACCTGAAGCAAGAAGAAGGGGTTATGATAAAGGAAGATTTAGTTTTAATGTAAAAGGTGGACGTTGTGAAGCCTGTAAAGGACAGGGAATCAATCAGATTGAAATGCACTTTTTAGCAGATGTCTATGTTCCCTGTGAAGTTTGTGGAGGAAAGAGATATAATAAGGAAACACTTGAGATAAAGTATAAAGGAAAAACAATAGCAGATGTATTAGATATGACCGTTGAAGAAGCACTGAACTTTTTTGATAAGATTCCACCATTAAAGCGCAGACTGCAGACCTTAAATGATGTTGGTTTAGGATATATTAAGTTAGGCCAACCCGCAACAACACTATCAGGTGGAGAAGCTCAACGTGTAAAAATATCTACTGAGTTAGGTAAAAGAAGTACGGGTAGTACATTATATATGTTAGATGAACCAACCACTGGACTTCACTTTGCAGATATTAAAAAACTCTTAGAAGTACTGCACAGATTAAGAGAAGGTGGAAATACAGTAATTGTAATTGAACACAATCTGGATGTAATAAAATCTGCTGACTATGTTATTGACTTAGGACCTGAAGGTGGAGATAAAGGTGGTCAGGTACTGGCTATTGGAACTCCAGAAGAAGTAGCAAAAGCAGATAATTCATATACAGGTAAGTTTTTAAAAGATGTATTAAAATAAATAGGTGGTTTTAATGAGTAAATATATTGAAGAACAGATCAGTCAAATACCAGATCAGCCGGGAGTATATCTAATGAAGGATAGTTCTGGTGAAATCATATATGTAGGAAAGGCCCGTTCTTTAAAAAAACGGGTTCGCTCCTATTTCCGTAAGGGAAACCATACCTTTAAAACGACTATCATGATTGATCACATAAAAGATTTTGACTATATAGTAACAGATACTGAGATGGAATCATATATTCTAGAAGCAAACTTAATTAAAAAGTATCAGCCTAAATTTAATATTAGACTAAAGGATGATAAAACCTATCCCTTTATCAAAATAACAACCTATGAAGACTTTCCCAGAGTTAAAAAAACTAGGGTAGTAAAAAATGATGGAAGTAAATACTTTGGACCCTTTGTTGATGTAAATGCAATCTATAAGTCAATAAATATCTTAAAAGACCTATTTAAACTTAGAAGCTGTAACTATGACTTTAGTGTTGAAAAACAGCTTGAAAGACCCTGTCTTAACTACTATATCGATAAATGTGTAGCACCATGTGTAGGTAAGATAAGTAAAAAAGACTATAACAAATTAATTGATCAGGTAATAATGTTTTTATCAGGTAGACAAAAAGATCTTATAACAAAAATAGAAGATGAAATGAACGACGCTGCAGAGAAGCAGAACTTTGAACGGGCAGCAAGGTACCGTGATGCCGTACAAGCAGTAAAAGAGATCTCAAGACAGCAGAAGGTAATGTCAGAAGATAACGAAGACCGTGACATTATTGCAATCACTGAAGATGGTTCATACTGTGTTCAACTCCTTTTAGTAAAAAACGGTAAACTGATCGGACAAGAACATTTCATCTTGGAAGTCCCAGAAGGTGAAAGCAAAAATGAAGTAATGTCTTCTTTTCTACAGCAGTACTATGAGCAGGCACCACAACTGCCTGATGAAATATTGATTAATACTGAGATTAATAATAAGGATATCCTTGCTGATAGATTAAAACAGTTAAAAGGAAAGATTGTTGAAATAAAGATACCTAAGATTGGAAACAAAAAAAGATTAATTGAAATGGCAGAACAAAATGCCAATCAAAACTTAAAAAAAGAGAGTATAAAAAGAAAGTATGAAGAAAAACGTACTACCCAAGCAGTAAAAGATTTAGCGCAATATTTAGAACTATCAACCCCTCCTTCTCATATTGAAGGGTTTGATATTTCAAACATTCAGGGAACTGACCCTGTAGCTTCTATGGTTGTATTTAAAAATGGCAGAGCTGAAAAAAGTGAATACAGAAGGTTTAAGATAAGACATGACGACGGCCCCAATGACTATGCAATGATGCAGGAGGTTGTTAAAAGAAGATACCGCAGGCTGCTTGATGAAGATAGAAAACTACCAGATCTTATATTAATAGATGGTGGAAAAGGCCAGTTAAATGCCGCCTTAGAGATATTAAAAGATTTAGGTATAGAAGATATCCAAATGATAGGGCTTGCCAAAAGAGAAGAAGAGGTCTTTGTTCCAGGACGTGAAAAACCATATATCATTCCTAAAAACTCAAATGCACTTCATCTTTTACAGCGGGTAAGAGATGAAGCACACCGGTTTGCAGTAAACTACCATCGCAAGTTAAGGTCAAGAAGGATAACTTACAGTATGTTGGAAAGAATACCAGGTATTGGAGCAAAAAAAAGACAAGCATTACTAAAACACTTCGGTTCACTGGCTAAAATAAGGAGTGCTGACCTAAAAAAACTAAAAGAAGTTGAAGGAATAAGTGATAATTTAGGCCAAGCAATAAAGGATTATTTAGAAAAAAATACCCGTAGTATTTAAAAAACCCTAGAAATTGTCATTTTATTATTGACAAACAGGGTTTTTTATATTATCATTAATGTGAATTAAATCACAAAATAAGGAGAATATACATATGATAAAGGTTAAAATATGTGTGGGAAGCAGCTGTCACCTTAAGGGTGCACCTGATGTTGTTGAAGAGTTTAAACGAATAATAAATGAAAAAGAACTAAAAGACAGAATAAAGTTAAAGGCAAGTTTTTGCCAAGATAACTGTACTGATGGTGTTAATATAACTGTTGACGAAAAGAAGATTTCTAATGTATCTAAAGTTGATGTTGAAGGGATAGTTAATAAATATATTTTGGAGGAGTTTGTGAATGAAAATACTTGATGTAGTAAAGTCAAGCTGTCAGGACTGTCACCGCTGTATAAGAAACTGTGATGTAGGTGCAATAGGTTTTGATGAACAGGCCTGGATAATTGAAGATAACTGTATATACTGTGGAACCTGTGTAAATGTCTGCCCTCAAAATTCTAAGAAACCGTTTGATATGAAGGAAAAGTTAATTGAGTATATCAATTCAGACCAGAAGGTTATCATTAGTATTGCTCCTTCTTATCTTACTGCTTATGAAAGTATAGAATGGTTTAATATAATTGGGACTTTAAGGGAACTGGGAGTTGATGTAATAACTGAAACAGCCCAGGCAGCAGAAATTGTAGCTGATAACTTTAATCAGATGATCCAAAATAGAGATAGACCATTAATTTCAAGCTGCTGTCCTTCAATTATTAATTTAATAGAAAAACACTATCCCGAGATGCTGGATTATCTTGCAGATATAGCATCACCTATGAATCTACATGCCTATCTTTTAAAAGAAAAGTATGGAAGAGATTCAAAGGTAGTATTTATCGGTCCCTGTATAGCCAAGATGGATGAAATTGATAATGATAGGATGAACTCTAGAGTAGACGCAGTTGTAACATTTATACAGTTTAAAGAACTTTGTAAAAATTTAGAGATTAATCCTAAAGAACATTCTAGCTATAAGCTTGAAGAAGGCTGTGGTAAGATAACCGGAACTTATCCCCTTGAAAACGGTGCTGTAAAAGCAACAAATTTGTTGAAGGATTTCAATCAAAGTCAAGTATTATACACTAGTGGTGTTAAAAATGCTAAACAGGTTCTAGAGGATATAAAAGCTAAACGAATGGATCCTAAGTTTGTTGAACTTATGGCCTGTGAAGGTGGCTGTATAAACGGTCCTGGTGTTGAAAACTATGATAGTACTTTAAGTAAAGAGATAAAGATAAAAGAGTATACTGATAAAAAGCAGGTTAAATATAATTCTAAAGACTTATTGAATTACTTTAATATAGATCGAGCAAAAAGAAAGTACCGTGACCGTAAAAAGATTTATGATATTCCACCAGAAAGTGAGATCAGAAAGATTTTAACAGATATTGGTAAAGAAACTACAGAAGATGAAACCAACTGTGGAGGTTGTGGATATGACTCCTGTCGTGAGAAAGCAATAGCTGTTTATCACGGACTGGCGCAAAAAAACATGTGTATTCCATATATGAAAAAAAAGGCCGAGTCTTTATCACATATCATTGTAGAGTCTTCACATAATGCAATAATTGTTGTAGACCCTGATATGATAATTCAAGAAATAAATCCGGTAGCAGATGAACTATTTGGCAAAAACACACCGGCCTGTACCGGAAAACCAGTAGGTGAATTTATTGATCCAAAGTACTTTAAAAAAGTTTGGCAAACCAAGTCTTCAATAATTCATAAAAAAGTAGAGTATGATGAATATGATTTAATTACAGAACAGACCATATTCCCAATTGAAGAGTATCGAGTTATTGTAGGAATATTTTCTGATATAACACAACGTGAAAAACAAAAAAAGAGAGTACAGGAGATGAAAGAACTGGCAGCTGAAAAAGCTGAAGATGTAGTTCACCAACAGATGAAGATTGTACAGGAAATTGCAAGTCTATTGGGTGAAACAACCGTTGAAACAAAGTCTGCTTTACATGAACTTACTCAGCTGATGCAGGAGGAAAAATAATGGGCTTAGTTATTGATGAATTCTATAAAAGTGTACCCAAAAACGGTCAGGTTGTCTGTGGTGATAATGTTGAAATAATTAAAAATGATCTAGAAACCATTGTAGTATTATCAGATGGACTAGGAAGTGGTGTTAAAGCCAATATTCTTTCAACATTAACATCCAAGATTGCAGTTGGTCTAATTGATAAAAAGTTACCTTTAATCGAGATTGTTGAGACCATAATTGCAACTTTACCGATCTGTAAAGTAAGAGAGATCGCCTATTCTACACTAGCTGTTTTAAAACTTACTAATGATGGCTATGCACATATTATTGAGATAGATACACCTTCCATATTTCTTCTAAGAGATAAAAAGGTTGAAAAGATCCCCATGGAAGAAAGGAAGGTTATTGATAAAACAGTTCGAGAAGCAAAGATTAAAATTAAGCAGTCTGATAAGATATTTATGGTTAGTGATGGAGTAATTCATGCTGGTATTGGAGCACTATTGGACTTCGGACTCGGTTGGGAAGGTTTTGCACGACACATAAACAATGTGGCTGATAGCTATCATGACTTAAAAAATATGATTGAAAAGTTGATTGATATTTGTATGGCATATTACCTGATGGAACCCGGTGATGATTTTACAGTATTAGGATTAAGCTTTAGAGAAAAAAGAGAGTTAACGATGTTAAGTGGACCACCTCAGGATTTCAAAAAAGATGAAAAAGTGATTTTTGAACTACTGGAAGGACCGGGTAAAAAAGTTGTCAGTGGGGGAACAACCGCCCACATTGTAGCAAGAGAGTTAAACCAAAAGGTAGAGTCTACCTTTGATTATTATGATAAAGATGTACCACCTATTATGAAATTAAAGGGGATGGATTTAGTTACAGAAGGACTACTTACCTTAAACAAGACGGCTGATTATCTAGACAAACATAAACTAGGTCAGCTTTATCCCGAAGGAAAAGATGGAGCTTCAAGATTAATCAGAATGCTTTTGGCAACTGACTATATAAAAATGATTGTAGGTAGGGCAGTTAATGAGTCTCATCAAAGCCTAAACCTACCTTTAGAACTGGGTATTAGAACTCAGGTCATGAATAAAATAGCACAGAGTTTAAAGAAGTTAAATAAAGATGTAGAAATATTTTGGTACTAGATAAAAAAATAGACAGGAGTGATATTGATGAGTAACATAAAAGTAGAAATCTGTATAGGAACCCCCTGTTACTTAATGGGCGCAAGAGAATTAATCGATGAGATGCAGAAGATAAAAAAAGAATACAAAGATAAGATTGAATTAAAATCACTGCATTGTATTGAAGAAAGATGTGAAAAAGCACCGATTGTAAAAGTTAATGGAGAGATATATGAAGAAGTAACTTATGACAAACTACAAAAAGTAGTTAAAGAAAAGTTAGCTAGACTGTAAAGGGGGATTAAAATGGCAGCAAATACAGTATCAGAAATTGTAAAAATTAAAAGAAAAATATATATAGAGTTGGCAAAACAGGTACTAAACAATAAGATTGATGAAAGAATCGATAAGATACCAAATAAAATTGCCAAAGAAGATGGAGATAGATATAGGTGTTGTGTACATAAAGAGAGAGCAATTATGGGAGAAAGAATTAAATTAGCCTTAGGATTTGATCCTCAGTCACACAAAGATGAAACTCCAGCAGATTTATTAAAAAGAGAAGGGGAAGAAGACTGCTGTAGTAATATAGTAAATGTGATTGAACTTGCCTGTGACAGCTGTCCGATTGATAAATATACTGTGACTGATTCATGTAGAAACTGTGTTGCACATAAATGTGTAAATGTATGTCCGGTTGATGCAATTGTAACAATCCAAAATAAGGCATTTATTGACCAAAAGAAATGTATAGAATGTGGCCGCTGCAGTCAGGTCTGTCCATATGGTGCAATTCATGAGAATATTAGACCATGTGTTAGAGCCTGTAGTGTAGATGCTTTAACTTCAAATAGTGAGCGAAAGGCAAAGATCGATTACAGTAAATGTGTAGACTGTGGAAGCTGTATTCAGGCCTGTCCTTTTGGTGCAATTAGTGACAGCACTGATCTGGTAAATGTATGTAGAACAATCATTGATCAAGATAAAAAGATGACTGTGCTGTTGGCGCCATCCTTTGTAGGACAGTTTGGAGCAAAGATACAACCGGAAGTAATAAAAAGCGCTTTAAAAGAAATTGATTTTGATGATGTAGTTGAAGTCGGTTTAGGTGCAGACATGGTTGCCTTAGAAGAAGGTGATGAACTAAAAGAAAAAATAGCAGAAGATGATTTTCTTTTAAGTTCTTGCTGTCCTTCTTTTAAAAAGACAATTGATAAACATTTTCCGATTTTAAATCAAAAAGTATCTAAAACAGTATCACCAATGGTTAAAATTGCGCAAAAGATAAAAGAAACAACAGATCATAAAACAGTATTTATCGGACCGTGTGTATCTAAAAAGGCAGAGTCCTGTAATTATTCATCAGTTGATTATGTATTAACATTTGAAGAACTACTCTGTATTATAGTGGCTTCTAATATGAATCTTGCGAATTATGAACAAAAAGAAAAAATGAACGATTCTTCTGCTCATGGAAGACAGTTTGCATATAGTGGGGGATTGTCTGCTGTAATGTTAGATCTTTTAGGTGATAAGATAGATGTTATCAAAGGTGATGGCTTAGATCAGTGTATGGATCTATTAGAAAAGATAATGGAAGATGAAATTAAACTGGACTTTATGGAAGGTATGGCCTGTCAGGGTGGTTGTGCAGGTGGTCCTGCTAATCTTAATAAAACACAAGTGACTAAAAAGTTAGTAGAGATTTTTGCAAAAAAAGCAGAAAATAAAAAAGCTGATCAAAATGAAAAAACAGCATAAAGCAGAAGTTAGTAGAGTTGACCGACTGATCTTTGTTTTTACATCCACTTTGAATATTTTAATTTATAGCAATCAAAAAAAAGGATTAGATACACTTTATCAAGAAATAATTAATTTAGATGATGATTCTATGACTTTCAATAACATATTAGATAAAGTAGAAGAAGTGTTTAATAATATAGTTTTATTAAACAAATCTGATGTAGAAATAATGAAAACAAATTCTAATAAAAGTCTAGACCTATTTAAGACTGATGATAACACCCCCTGGAAATACATTTTAACTACCAATTAATTGTTTTGACAATTGTGATTTCTATCTATATAATTGTTTTAAAGTAATAGATAATCTTGAAACAAATACTCAAGGAGGTGAAGTTTGTAATGGCATATGTTATATCAGATGAATGTATTATGTGTGGAGCATGTGAACCAGAATGTCCAGTAGATGCAATAAGTGAAGGTGATACACAATATGTAATTGATGCTGACCTCTGTATTGATTGTGGAGCGTGTGAAGAAGTATGTCCTGTAGATGCTATAAGCCCTGAGTAATAAAACATAGATGAATATAGGAAATTAAATACCGGGGTTTGGTTACTCCGGTATTTTAATATTCGTTATTTAAATTATATTTAAATTATTTAATTACAGTTAACAGTTTGTCCTCTCAAAGCAGGATTTAATTGGGCTTTAGAGAATACATAAAATGATAAAGAGTTAGATATTTTTGTGAAGGGGTTGATATATTGAGTTCTCTAAAAGAAGTAGATCCAAAATTAGCAGGGTTTATTAAAAAAGAAGAAACAAGACAGGCAAGAAATATTGAGTTGATAGCTTCAGAAAACTTTGTAAGCGAGGCAGTTTTAGAAGCTGCTGGTTCAGTTTTAACCAACAAGTATGCTGAAGGTTATCCTCATAAAAGATATTACGGAGGTTGTGAAGAAGTTGATAAGGTTGAAGATTTAGCTATCGAAAGAGCAAAAAAAATATTCGGTGCTGATCACGCTAATGTTCAACCACATTCAGGCTCACAAGCCAACCAAGCAGTATATTTTGCCAAAGTACCTTTAGGTGAAACAATTTTGGCAATGGACTTAACACATGGTGGACACCTAACCCATGGTAGTCCAGTAAATATGTCAGGTAAATACTATAACTTTGTTCATTATGGTGTAACTAAAGACAGAGAGATAATAGATTATGACCAGGTAGAAAAAATGGCTAAAGAATATAAGCCTAAGTTAATTGTAGCCGGTGCAAGTGCTTATCCAAGAGTAATTAACTTTAAAAGATTTAAACAAATCGCTGATGAAGTTGGAGCTATGTTTATGGTGGATATGGCACATATAGCAGGATTAGTTGCAGCAGGTTATCATCCAAATCCTGTTGAACACGCTGACTTTGTAACGACAACTACCCATAAAACTTTACGAGGTACAAGGGGTGGACTAATCTTATGTAAAGAGGAACATGCTAAAGATATTGATAAAGCAATATTCCCTGGTATTCAAGGTGGTCCTTTAATGCATATAATTGCTGCCAAAGCAGTTGGCTTTAAAGAAGCAATGACAGATGACTTTAAAGGCTATCAAAAACAAATTATAGACAATGCCCAGGCTTTAGCTACTAAACTGAAAAGCTTTGGATTAAGATTAGTATCTGGTGGAACAGACAACCATCTTATACTTGTTGATTTAAACAATACAAATATTACTGGAAAAGATGCAGAGGTAGCTCTTGATAAAGTAGGTATTACGGTTAATAAAAATACTATTCCATTTGAAACAAGAAGTCCTTTTGTAACAAGTGGGATTAGAATCGGAACTCCTGCAGTAACAACAAGAGGTATGAAAGAAAAAGAGATGAATTTAATCGGAGAATATATCTTTGAATGTTTAAAAAGTATTGATGATGAAAATAAATTAAAAGAAATTCAGAAAAAAGTTTATGAACTTTCTGAAAAAATTTCCGGTTAAAAAGTTGCAATATTGTAAGTAATTAATTAAAATTATATTAGGTAGATAATCATATTGAGGGGTGTTTTCCCCTCAATAGGGTTATACCAATAAAAATTAAAGTTAGGAAGGTAATATATTGTATAAATTAGTGGTGATTGACTTAGATAACACTTTGTTAAATTCCAGCCAGAAAATCAGTGAAAAAAACAAGGAAACAATTAAGAAGGTACAACAAAAAGGTATTGAAGTAATGATAGCGACCGGTAGGATGTTCGTTTCGGCATATCCTTTTCTAAAAGAACTAGGTTTAGAAAATGAAGTTATAGTTTACAATGGATCAATGGTTAAAAATATTAAAGCAAATAAGATAATCTGTCATAATCCGATTAAAAAAGAATATGCAAAAGAAATTGTTAAAGATATTAAAAGTAAAGATTTGCATATCAACTTATATCAAAATGATAAACTATATGTTGATAAGGATAATGAATATAAAAGAAGATATGAAGAAATTTCCGGAGTAAATGCCATCCAAGTTGATAATCTCGATCAATTTGATTTTGATGCCCCAACAAAACTTCTCATTATTGAAGATGACCGTGAAAAACACCAGTACTATCATAAATATCTAAAAGAGACATATAATGATATTATTGATGTAACTGAATCTAAAGAGTACTTTATTGAAATAGGAGCTAAGGGAGTAAATAAAGGAAGAACCCTCCAAAAAATAATTCAAACTAAAGGTATTAGACAGGATGAAATAATTGCAATAGGCGACAGTTATAATGATCTCGAGATGTTATCTTTTGCTCACATTGGAGTAGCAATGGAAAATTCTGCTCAGAAAATAAAAGATATGGCAGATGTAATTGCACCACATCATGAGAATGACGGAGTAGCCGTGATACTTGATAAGTTAATATTGAACTAAGTCATTAAAAAGTTTAGAATTATTATAAATTAAACTGTCCAGTCTGTTTTGTTTAATATCAAGGAGGGATTAGTATGGCTAATTTTAACTTTGCAAAAAAATATGCAGCTGAAAAGTTGATGGGAAAGGGACTAAGCTATATTGAAAAAGATCCGGAAAAAAACTTTGTGAAAATACTAAATCTGGCAGATAAGGTTGCCAGTGCCGATAAACATCACAGGCAGATTGAAGCTATCAGAGAAAACTACAAAAATAATTCTGCTATTCAAAGTTATGTAAAAAAGTTGAGTAATGTTGCTTCAAGTTATAAGGAAGGACTGTTAATGAACTTTTTTGTAAACTCTGCTTTATTGGGTATTCCATACCAGGAGAAGATGTCAGAAAAACTTGGGTATGGTGTTCCTTGGGCAATTTTGATGGATCCAACAAGTGGCTGTAACCTAAACTGTGAAGGTTGTTGGGCAGGTAAATATGAAAAAGGAGATACCCTTGAATTTGAAACAATGGATAGAATTATTAATGAAGCAAAAGATTTGGGTATTTATTTCATAATCTTTTCAGGAGGAGAACCTACCGTTTATCCTCGTTTAATGGAACTTATTGAAAAACATCCGGATGTAGGATTTATGATGTATACCAATGGAACATTAATAGATGATGAAATGGCAGACAAGATGCTTAAATTAGGTAATATAACACCTGCGATTAGTCTGGAAGGTTTTAAAGAACATACTGATCAGCGCAGAGGTGATGGTGTCTTTGATAAGATCATGGAAACCATGGACCGCTTGCGTGAAAGAGGAATAGTATTTGGAACCAGTATCACGGCTACGAGAAATAATGTCTATGATTTATTTAAAACAGATGAATTTTACGACATGCTTATCGAAAAAGGAGCATTATACAGCTGGATATTCCACTATATGCCGATCGGTAAGGATCCAAATTTAGATATGATGTTAACACCAGAGCAGAGAGCCTTTATGGCTGAAAGAATTCCGGAAATTAGAAGTAATAAACCTCTTTTTTCAATAGACTTTTGGAATGATGGTACATATAGTGGGGGATGTATTGCCGGAGGTAGACGATACTTTCATATTAATGCAAAGGGGGATGTAGAACCCTGTGCATTTGTCCATTTCTCTAATGATAATATTAAAAATAAAAGTTTAAAAGAAGTCTTAGATAACCCACTATTTAAAGCCTATCAAAAAAGACAACCTTTTAATGAAAATTCATTAAGGCCCTGTCCAATTATTGATAACAACCAACTTTTAAGAGAGATGGTAAAAGAGTCTAATGCCAAACCAACTCATGATGGTGCAGCAGATGTTGTAAGTGAAGAAGTCGGTAAACAGCTTGAAGAACTGGCAGAACGCTGGCAGGAAGTATCCTGGCCGATCCATCAAGATAGGATTAATAAAGACAACTAAGTAATGACAGGTATTTCAAGCCCCTTATTTAGGGGTTTTTCCTTTTCTTTACAATAATTTTTATTAGTGATATAATAAATTTGAATTTTTAACAAACAGGAGGCAGTATTGTGAAGATATGGCAGGTATTAAAAAAATCTACATCTCAAACTTATGATAAGTTATTTAAGTTTGCTATTTTAAATGTAATTTGGTTTTTACTATCAACAGTTGTTGTATATATAGGTTATTATGGCCTATATCTTCGTGCCTATTATCTGTTAATTGTACCTATCATATTTGCAGGGCCCTTATTTATAGGTGGATTAATGATGGGTATTGATTATATAAAGTTTAAGGACTTTGCTATTAAAAAGTATTTTTTATATATAAAAGAAAATTTCAAGAGGGGGCTTGTTGGTTTTCTCTTTACTTTTTTTATATATATAATACTATTTGTTGACTTTGTATTCTTTTTTAGAAAAGGTACAGACAGCTTATTTATGTTAATTTTAGCTGTATTAATTTTATACATAATCATCTTTTTTTCAATGATGCAGAGTACTTTTTGGGGTTATTTAGCTTTAAATAAAGATTTAAGTATTAAAAAGGTAATAAAAAATTCATTTTTAACTACTATAGACAACCTAATTTTTACATTTTTATGGTTTATTGTAGTATTAATTGTATCATCAATATTAATTATAACAGGTTTCGGAATAGCAGTTCTGTTAATGAACTTTCTTTCATTAATGGTATTACATGCTACAATAGAAATTTCCTCTAAGTACGACAAAATAGAGATAGGGGAGTTGAATCAAGATGAGTAAAGATTACTATATCGGAATTGATATAGGTGGTACAAAGATCCTAACAGCTTTAGCAGATAAAGAGGGTAAGATTATTAATAAAGCACAGAATCCCACTGAGGCTGATCAGGGTAGAGATGTGATTATAAAAAATATAAAAGATACAATTGATAGAGTAATAAATAACAGTAAGGTTAAAAAAGAAGATATTTATAAAATAGGATTAGGAACACCCGGGCCATTAGATTTAAAAAAAGGAAAGATAATTGAAAACTCTAATCTTTCTTGGAAAGATGTTTTGATAGTTGAAATTTTAGAAAAAGCAACAGGCATTCCTGTAATATTAGAAAACGATGCCAATGCTGCCGGACTTGGAGAAAGTTTTTTTGGAGCTGGCAGAGGTGCAGATAATGTTGTGTATATAACAATTAGCACTGGAATTGGTGGAGGAGTAATTATAGATGAAAAGATCTTTCATGGTAAGGGAAATGCCGCTGAAATTGGACATATGACCTTAATACCGGATAGTGAATTTCAGTGTGGATGTGGTAACTATGGCTGTTTTGAAGCAGTTGCTTCAGGTACAGCAATAGCTAAAAGAGGTAAAGAGGTTATAAAAGAAAATAAATTGGGATTGATCTATGAGTACAGTGAAGGAGATATTGATAATATAGAAGCTCCATTAATTGCAGCAGCAGCCCGTGATGGAGATCAAGATGCAGTAGAAATATATAAATTAACCGGTCGTCTATTAGGAGTAGGAATTGCCAATGTTGTAAATCTCTTTGACCCTGCAATTATTGTTTTAGGTGGAGGAGTTATGCATGCTGAAGATCTCTTTATAGATGAATTAAAGAAAAGTTTAAAAAAAAGAGCTTTAAAGTCTAATCTTAAAAACTTACAGATAAAAAATGCAGAACTAGGTACAAATGCAGGAGTTATGGGAGCAATAGCTGTTGCTATGGGGGACAATCTTTATTAATTTTTTTAATCCGGGGAGGTTTAAAGATGAAAAAAATCTATTATTACATTATATCTATAACAATCATATTAGTATCTATATTAATTTTTTCTACTACCCACGCACAAGATAACCTAATATTTAAAAGATTAGACCCAGCCGATGATGATTATGGACCCGGTAACTATATATATCCCCAGCATGAAATATTTCAAAATGAAGGACTATTTGATATTACTGAAGTGAGTGTCTATGATAATGAAAACAGTTATGAGTTCAACTTTCAGTTTACAAAACTAGTTGATGTATGGAACTCAAGATTTGGATTTAGTTTACCACTTATTCAAGTCTATATTGATAATGAAAAGGGAGGTTCTGATCAGCTTTTCGAACCTGGAGCACAAGTAAGATTGAATTCTGAGCATCCCTGGAATAAATTATTGATTGTAAATGGTTGGTGGGTTAGTATTTACACCCCGGATGATAGCAATAAAAGAGTAGTTGATTTTACTGTAACAGGCCGGCAAGTCCCCTGGTTGATAGATGATCCAAACATTACAGTTGATAACAATTTAATAAAATTAATAATCGAAAAACAAAAAATAGGTTCTCTTGATAAGGCATCTCTATACATATTGGTAGGAAGTTTTGATCCCTTTGGTTATGATTATTTTAGAGGAGTTAGAACCGAAAAGAATTCTTGGTTTTTTGCTGCTCCTGAAGTGGATGATTTAACTTATGCACCAAGAGTAATTGACCTTGTTGTACCTCCTGAGATGGATCAAACAGAAATATTAAGTAGCTATGAGGATGATTATCCACAGATAGAACCGATTTATATTGGAAAGAAAAATGTATTTGGTGAATATAGTTTTTATATTTATTTTATAATTTTTATAATTCTAATAATCATAAGTTACATAGTGGTTAAAACTATTAAAAAAAGGTCTGGTGTTACAGATAATGCTGACAAACAAGAACAAGAAAGCGATTGATTTTTGTAGGGAGATCTTACAGGATGTGTCGAGAAGCTTTGCCTTAACAATACCGCTGCTTGATAATAAAATGAAAGAACCAGTTATGATCACTTATCTTCAAGACAGGCTTTTAGACAGTTTTGAAGATGAAGGAGATCTATCTTCCGATATGCGGGAAAAATATATGGATTTGGTAGTAGAAATTTTTAATCCAGATATTTCTAATGATACTGATATTATAGGACAAATTTCAAACTCAGCACATTATTTTGATGGTTCAATTAAAAGATTGGTCCTAAATGCTAATAAACTAAAGACTTGTTTTGAAAGGCTTGACCCTGAAATTCAACAAACTTCATATAAATGGTTAGCAGAAATGAATGTAGGTATGAAAAAATATCTTGATAAACCTGTTGATACCTTTTTTGAACTAAATGAGTACTGCTATTATGTAGCAGGTACGGTTGGAGGATTTTTAACCGATTCATTAATTACACTTGGAGATGTAGATAGCAAAGATGAAAAAATACTTGTTGAAAACTTTGTTGAAGCAGGTTTGTTCTTACAGAAAGTAAATATCATAAGAGATATTAAGTTAGATATTATAGGTCATAAAAAACATTACTGGCCTTTAGATGAACTTGAAATCACTGAAAATGAATTAATTGATATATCTAATAAAAAGAGATCATTACAGGTCTTAGACAAGATGATAACAGATGTAAAAAAACATACTAAAGCACTTGTTGAATACTATTACGCAATTCCAGATCAGTTTAGTGGATATAAGAAGTTTTATTCTGTAAATAATGCAATGGGTTTTGCTACTTTAGAATTAATTGAAAATAATCCAGATCTTTTTTATACAGATAAAAAGTTAAAAATAAAAAAAAGAGAAGTATTAAAGATACTTGCTGTTTCAGAAGATACATTTCTAAAAAAAGCAAATCATGTTTTAAACCAATAATCCACCTTAATAAGGTGGTTTTTCTTTTGTACAGTAAATTAATAGAGGATATTTAATGTATAAAACGAAATTAATATATAAGGTGATTAATATTGAATAATACATCAAATGATCCAGTTTCAAAACAAAATACAGTATATACTATAGTTAATCCAGTATCATCAAACGGAAAAACCGGGCAGAGATGGCCAGCCCATAAAAATGAGTTTATTAATGCTGGAATTAATCTTAAAGTTAAGATGACCCATTATCCCGAACATGCTATTAAACTTACTGAGGATGCGCTAAAAAAAGGTTATCAAACAATAATGGCAGTAGGTGGAGATGGAACTGTTAATGAGGTATTAAACGGATTTTTTAAAAACGGGGAAATGATAAATGAAAATGCTGTTCTTTTAATATTTTCACAGGGTACAGGTTCAGACTATATACGATCACTGAATTTAACAAAGAATCCAAAAGATATTATTGAGACCTATAGAAAATACAAAAAAAAGAAAGTTGATATAGGTAATATTACCTTTCATAACTTTGATAATATTAAAAGAACAAAGTATTTTATAAACACTGCAGATGTAGGAATCGGTGGAGAAACTGTAGAGTATGTTAACCAGTCATCAAAGGTTATGGGTGGATTTTTAACTTATCTTTATGGAGTTATTAGAACCATAATAAAGTATGAAAACAAAAAAATGAAGTTAAAAATAGATGGCAAAGTAATAAAAGATGATATTTTAAACAGTGTAATGATTAGTTTAGGGAAGTATTTTGGTGGTGGAATGCCAATTGCTCCTGAAGCCAAAGTGGATGACGGAATTTTTGACATTACAATTTTAGGGAACTTATCAAAAATAGAAACGATCATAAATCTATACCGGGTTTATAAGGGCACACATATATATTATAAAAAAATAGACTATCTTAAGGGTAAAAAAGTTTCTGTAGAATCTGATGAACGGGTTCTTATAGATATAGATGGTGAATGTGCGGGGATGTTACCGGCACAGTTTGAAATCTACAAACAAGTTTTTCCAATCTTAGTCTAAACTCATTTTACAAGTCAGATATAATATTATAAAATTAAACTGGATACAAATATGGGAGTGTAAAAATAATGAAATTTATCTTGATAACAGGAATGTCTGGAGCTGGTAAATCTACTACTTTGAACTTCTTTGAAGATAGTGGATACTTCTGTGTTGATAACCTGCCTCCAGCATTAATATCAAAGTTTGCAGAACTTTGCCAGCATTCAGAAATGAATAAAATTGCTGTAGTTTGTGATGTAAGAGGAGGAAAGTTTTTCGAGGACTTAAATGAGAAACTAAACTATCTTGAAGAAAATCAAGTTAATCATGAAATACTTTTTTTAGAAGCATCTGATAAAGCTTTGGTAGATAGATATAAAGAAACACGAAGAAGACATCCCCTTGATAATGAGGGAAGAGTCTTAGATGCGATTAGAGAGGAAAGAAAAAAATTAGAACAGCTGAGAGGTAAAGCACATAATATAATAGATACCTCAAGTATATCTATAAAAGAACTAAAACAAAAGTTAAAAAGAGACTATACAAATAAAGATGATAATTTAGAAACCTTGACGATAAACATAATTTCATTTGGTTTTAAATATGGTATACCCCTAGATGCTGATATGGTTTTTGATGTTAGATTTTTAGCTAATCCATATTATGTTGATTCATTAAAAGACTTGACCGGTAACGATGACAAGGTAAAGGACTATATATTAAAATGGCCGATAACGAAGCAATTCTATACCAAGTTCTTTGATTTAATTGAGTTTCTAATACCAGAATATGAAAAAGAAGGAAAGAGTCATTTAAGTATTGCTATTGGTTGTACAGGTGGACACCACCGTTCAGTTACAACTGCAATAAAGTTAAAAGAACTACTTGATAGTAAGGGTTATAAAGTAATGGTTGATCATCGTGATATCAAAAAATAAATTGGAAGTGTTAAGATGAAACTATATAAATGGCTGTATCCAGGCCTGGGTATTAAAAGATGGTTCATAATAGGTATTATCGGATTTTTATTACTCATTACTGGAATTGCTCTTTTGTTACATATAAATGTTGTTGATTATATAATAAAAATGATTTTTGAAATGGGTACAAACTTAAGTGTATCATTACCGTACCATACTAATATGATTATCGGGATCCTTTTAATTATATCATCTCTAGCGATGTTAACTTATGCAGGAAATCGTTTTGTAGATAAGCTGAATCAGGAAATATATAAAGATGATGATTTTGTTAATGTACTGTTTAAGAAAAATCAGCTGCAAAAAGGGCCTAATGTTGTTGCTATCGGTGGTGGAACAGGTCTTTCAAACCTACTTAGAGGTATAAAAGACTTTACCAGTAATACCACAGCTATTGTAACAGTTGCTGATAATGGAGGTAGTTCTGGAAAGTTAAGAAATGAGCTGGATATACTACCACCAGGAGATATCAGAAACTGTCTGGTTGCTTTAGCTGATAAAGAAACTCTGATGGAAGATCTATTCCAATATCGTTTTCATAAGGCAGGGGATCTTAGAGGTCACAGTTTTGGCAATCTCTTTATAGCTGCAATGACTGAGGTTTTAGGTGATTTTGAAGAAGCTGTTGAAGAGTCTTCAAAAGTACTTGCTATTCGTGGTAAGGTACTGCCTTCAACAAATCAAAAGGTAAATTTAGGTGCAGTCTATGAAGATGGTACAGAAATGGTTGGCGAATCAGAGATTCCCAATATAAATAAAAATATAAAGGGAGTTTACCTAAAACCAAGTAGTGTTAAAATAACCAAAAGAGCACAGGAAGCACTATTAAATGCAGACTATATTTTAGTTGGTCCAGGTAGCCTTTATACCAGTCTATTACCTAATCTACTTGTAAAAGGAATGGTTGATTCCATTAAAAAGAGCAAAGCCAAAAAAATATTTATTACCAATGTAATGACCCAACCTGGTGAAACTACGAACTATACAGCCTATGATCATATTAAAACAGTTTATGATCATATAGGTAAAGATATCTTTGACTATATCATAATAAACAAAAACGGTAGTGATAAAGAACTTTTAAAAAAGTATGCTAAAGAGGGAGCTTATCCTGTTAAAGGGGATTTAGAAAAATTAAAAAAATTAAATATAAAGATTGTAGAAGGAAAACTACTACAGTCCAAAGACTATATAAGACACGATCCACATAAATTAGCAGGAACACTTTTTGACCTTTAATTAAAGAAGTTGGTGGTAAAAGAAATGTCATTTTCTGATGATGTAAAACATGAATTAGCTCATCTAGAGATAAATAAAAAAGGTGTTCATCAGGCAGAATTAGCTGCTTTGATAAGGATGGCTGGTTCAATTTTAATCTCCTCTGGTAAATTAGCAGTAAAAATTGGTGTATACCATAGTGATGTAGCCAGAAGAGTATATAAATATATAAAAGAAGAGTATCAGTTTAATAGTGAAATCAGGGTGAAACAAAACAACTTAACTAAAAGAAAAAAGTATGAACTATATATAACTCCTCAAAAAGGAGTATACGAACTTTTAGAAAACTTAGGGATCTTAAATGATTTTCACCAGATTATGTTTACAGTCGCAGACTGGATAAAAAATGATCGCGACTCAAAGAGAGCCTATCTAAGAGGAGTATTTCTGGCCGGTGGTTCTGTAAATAAGCCAAAGGCTGAATACCACCTAGAGATTAGGTGTGACCATAAAACACATGCTGAAGAGATAATTGAGCTGATGAAAGAGTTTGATTTAGATCCACATTTAACTGAACATAAAAATAAAGAAGTAATTTATCTTAAAAAATATGATGATATTGCAACAATGTTGAACTTAATGGGAGCATATAATTCTCTTTTAGAACTGGAAAATATGCAAGTTTTTAAAGATATCAAAAACCAAGTTAATAGAAGAGTAAACTGTGAGACGGCAAACCTAGATAAAACTGTAAAAGCTGCTATGGAACAGATCGAAGATATTAAGTTGATTGAAAAAGAAAAAGGACTAGAAGATATTACTGAAAGTCTAAGAGAAATTGCAAATTTAAGAAAAGACAACCCTTATTCTAGTTTAAAAGAAATGGGTGAAATATTAGAACCCAAACTAAGTAAATCGGGTGTATATAATAGAATTAGGCGATTAAAAAAGATCGCAGATGAGATAAGGAGTGGAAAAAATGGATCTAGCTCTTAATTTAAGTGTAGGTCTAGAACAAAAACAAGAACTAGTCATGACTCCAAAACTTCAAATGGCAATTAAGCTCCTTCAATACTCAAGTATGGAATTAAAAGACTATCTTGAAGAAGAAATGAAGGACAATCCACTTTTGGAAAGAAATGATGAAAATGAAAACCATCTAGATGACCGAATAAAAAATCAATATCAAAGTTATCAATACGGCAGTAACTATAATCAAGAAGACTTTAACTATGAGAATATGGTTACCTATCACCCTAATCTTTTGGAATATCTTGAAAACCAGCTTTATGAAGTATTAGATAATAATGAAATTAAAGATGGTAAGTATATTTTAGGAAATCTAGATGAGAGGGGACTATTATCTACTTCAATTGATCAGATTGCCAAAGATTTAAACAAAAGCACAGATCATGTAAAAAAGATACTCAATAAAATACAGCAGTTAGAACCGGCAGGTATTGCTGCAACAAATATCAAGGAATGTTACCTAACACAGCTTAAACAAATGGATTTTGATACAAATGATGCTGAACTAATAATAGGTAAATACCTTGATTTAGTAGTAACTGAAGACTATAATATGATTCGTAAAAAAACCGGCTGGAAAAAAGAAAGGTTAGTAGATACATTACAGATTATAAATAAATTAACCGCTAAACCTGCTTCTTTGGTTGCAGACCATAAAAAGACACAGTATATTATGCCGGATATAGTAATAAAAAAGGTAAATGACGAGTATGTAATTGTCTTAAACGATAAGGCGTCACCACTGCTTAGGATTAATCCATATTACTATAAAGTTATGCAGAAGTGTAATAAAGATGATACTTATGATTATTTAGAAAAGAAGTTTAAGTCAGCTTTATGGATAATAAAAAGTATTGAACAAAGGAGAATGACAGTTTACAGGATAGCTAAAACTATATCAGAAAAACAAAAAGCTTTTCTAGATGATGGTATAAAGTACTTAAAACCCTTAACAATGCAAGATATTGCAGATGAAATAGAGATGCATGAGTCAACTGTAAGTAGGGCTACAGATAATAAGTTTATCCAAACTCCTCGGGGAATATTTGAATTTAAGTTCTTTTTCAGTGGGGGAGTAAATGATATCTCAACTTTAAGTATTAAAGCTATAATAATCGATTTAATAAAAAATGAAGATAAAAAATCACCATTGTCTGATAGTGCAATTTCAAACCTTCTAAAAACAAATCATAACTTAAAGCTTTCAAGGAGAACAATTGCAAAATATAGAAATGAACTGAGTATTTTATCTTCTGTAAAAAGGAAGAAAAAACAAAAGATTTAAAAAGAAGGAATCATAAGAAGGATATATAATAGATATAATTGGAAACAAATATAATTTTATTCTTGTCCTGGGACAAAATTGTTCCGCAAGGACGAAATAATCCCGAAAACAGGAGGGATTAGATGAACTATTTGTTAAAAATACAAAAGAAGCTGGTCCCTGAATTGATAAACATTGCTGAAATAAGATATAATATACTAAAAGAGATATACAATCATCAACCGATAGGTCGAAGGTCTCTAGCACGCAAACTTAATCTAAGTATTCGTAGTGTAAGAAAACATCTTGATTTTCTGTATGATAAAAGATATATAAAAACCACTCAAAGTGGTGCTATAATTACAGAAAATGGAGAGGATTTTTTACACGAACTTGATAAATATATGAAAGAAATCAAAGATATTGCTAATATAGAAAAAAGAATTGAAAAAATACTTGGCATAGATAAAGTAATGATAGTACCTGTTGATAAGGATTCAGAGATTATTAATAAAGAAATCGGTAGATTTACCTCAAGATTTTTAAAAGAAATCATTAAAGACGGAGATATAATAGCTGTTACCGGTGGTTCTACTATGGCAGAAGTAGCAGAAACGATGGCCTACTTAGAAGATCCCATAGATCTTACCGTACTTCCCGGAAGAGGTGGTCTTGGTGAAAAGGTAGAAATTCAAGCCAATACAATTGCTTCAAAAATAGCAAAGAAATTGGGTGGTAGGTATAAACTACTTCATATCCCAGATGATCTAACGAGAGAAAGTCTGGCTATGATTACAAATGAACCATCTATAAAAAAGATATTAGATCTTTTACAAAAAGCAAATATCTTAGTTCATGGTATTGGTACTTCAGAGATGATGTCTACTAGAAGAGGGATGACCCAAGAAGAAATAAATAAACTTAAAGAAAAAAATGCAACCGCTGAGGCATTCGGTCTTTACTTTAACCAAAAAGGTGAAGTTATTTATTCAACAGCCAGTGTAGGTTTAAGTATGGCTGATTTAAAAAATATAGAAAAAGTAATAGCTATTGCAGGTGGAGTTGATAAGGCAAAAGCCATTATTTCAGTTGTATCTAATAAATATCATGATATACTGATAACAGACGAACTGACTGCAAGAGAGATAATTTCGATTAAGGAGGTGGAAGGTAAAAATAAATCAAAAAATGTTTAATAAGAAATATTAATGTAAATTAAATCAAAATATAATTATAAATAAATAAGGAGGAATAAAGATGAGTGTAAAAGTTGCAATTAATGGTTTTGGTGCTATTGGAAGGAAAGCCTTTAGAGGTGGTATTGAGAATCCCGAAATTGAGTTTGTAGCTATTAATGACTTGGTTGATCCACAAGTTTTAGCCTACTTACTTAAATATGATTCAAATCACGGTACATTTGATGGTGAAATTGATCATACAGATAATTCAATTATTGTAAATGGTAAAGAAATTAAGATCTTTAATAAAAAGGATCCTGCTGATCTTCCCTGGGGTGATTTAGGTGTAGAGGTAGTTTATGAATCAACAGGATTTTTCACAGATGCAAATGATGCAAAAAAACATCTTGATGCAGGGGCTAAAAAGGTAATAATTTCTGCTCCAGCTAAAAATGAAGATATCACAATTGTATTAGGTGTTAATGATGAGGATTATAATCCAGACAAGCACAATATTGTATCAAATGCTTCCTGTACAACAAACTGTCTATCACCAATAGCTAAAATATTAGATGATGAATTTGGAATTGAAAAAGGATTAATGACTACAATTCACTCCTATACTTCAAGTCAAAATTTATTAGACGGACCATATAAATGGAAAAAGATTACTAGAGGCCGTGCAGCTGCAGAAAACATTGTTCCAACTACAACAGGTGCTGCAGTAGCAACAACAACAGTTTTACCTAAACTCGAAGGTAAATTAGACGGTATGGCAGTAAGGACACAGACTCCTACTGGTTCATTGGTTGACCTTGTAGTAACTTTAAAAGAAGATGTAACCGAAGAACAAATAAATAAAGTTATGAAAAAATATGCCGATGTTGATATGAAAGGCGTTTTACAATACAATGAAGATCCAATAGTTTCCAGTGATATTATCGGAAACCCTCATTCCTCAATTTATGATGCCAACTATACAAAAGTAATTCAGGGTAATATGGTTAAAATCTTATCCTGGTATGACAATGAATGGGGCTATGCTCAAAGATTAAATGATGTTGCAGTTAAGATGAAAAAATTAGGACTATAATATAAGACAAAACAAAAGGGGTTAAAGCATCTTGTCTTTAACCCCTTTTTAACACTGTAATAGGAGGTGTTTTACTTGAAAAAATCACTTAAAGACTATAAGTTCAAAAACAAAAGAGTACTTGTTAGAGTAGATTTTAATGTACCGCTTGAAGACGGTAAAGTAACAGATACAAATCGAATAGAAGCAGCCTTGCCGACAATTAAGTATCTAATTAATGAAGATGCTAAAGTTATACTGATGTCACATCTCGGTAGGCCAAAAGGTGAAATAAAAGAAGAGTTTAAGATGGATCCGGTTGGAAAAGAACTGGCTAATCTATTAAAGAAAAATGTAAAAAAAGTAGACGACTGTATCGGTAAGGAAGTAAAACAGGCAGTTGATGAGATGAAAACAGGAGAAGTACTTCTCTTAGAGAATACTAGATTCCATAAAGGTGAAAAAGAAAACGATCCAAAGTTTGCGAAAAAATTAGCTGAAAATGCAGATATTTTTGTACTTGATGCTTTTGGTGCAGCTCATAGGGCACATGCTTCTACAGTAGGTGTAACAGAGTACTTACCATCAGCAGCAGGATTTCTTTTGATGAGAGAACTAAATGCTCTAGGAGATGTAATGGAGAATCCAGAATCTCCCTTTGTTGCAATTATGGGAGGAGCAAAAATTTCCGGCAAAATCTCTGTTATCGAAAATCTCTTAGATAAGGTTGACTATATTTTAACCGGTGGAGGAATTGCAAATACATTTTTAAAAGCACAGGGTTATGAAGTAGGTGATTCTTTAGTTGAAGATGATAAGCTTGAAGTTGCTAAAGAATTAATTAGAAAAGCTAAGCAAAAAAATGTAATCTTGCTTTTACCTAAAGATGTAATAATTGCAGATAAGTTTGATAAAGATGCACAAACAAAAGAAGTTTTAGTAAATGAGGTTCCAAAAGGCTGGCAGATTCTTGACAGTGGTGGAACTCAAACTCTTAAAGAGTATACAAAAATAATAAAAGAAGCAAAAACAGTAATCTGGAATGGACCGATTGGTGTTTTTGAATTTGATAAATTTGCAAAAGGAACAAATGAAATTGCAAAAGCATTAGCTGAAACTGAGGCCAAAACCGTAATAGGTGGAGGAGAATCAGCTGCTGCAGTTAAAAAAGCAGGCTTGATTGATAAAATGACTCATGTTTCTACCGGTGGAGGAGCTTCCTTAAGATTTTTTGAAGGCAAACCTTTACCAGCAGTAGAAGCTATTGATGATTTAAATTAAAAGGAGGTAATTCAAAATAATGCGAAAACCATTTATTGCAGGAAACTGGAAGATGAATAAAACCATATCTGAAGCTGAGGACTTAGTAAGTTCATTAAAAGATTTGGTTAAAGATATAAAAGATGTTGAAGTTGGGGTCTGTCCTCCCGACATTGATTTACCTGCTGTTGTAGAAATTGCTAAAAACAGCAATATTAAAGTAGGTGGACAAAATATGCATTGGGAAGAAAGCGGTGCCTTTACAGGAGATGTTTCCCCGGTTATGTTAAAAGAACTGGGTGTAGAATATATAATTATTGGTCACTCTGAACGCAGAGAATACTATAATGAAACTGATAAAGAAGTTAATAAAAAGGTAAAGGCTGCCTTTGAACACGGCTTAAAACCAATTATTTGTATTGGTGAAAGCCTTGAAGAAAGAAAAGCTAAAGAGACCAGAGAAGTTGTAGAAAATCAGATTAGAAAAGCATTAAAAGGATTAAGCCAAAAGCAGGTAAGTCAAACTGTAGTTGCTTATGAACCATTATGGGCAATTGGTACTGGTGAATCAGCTTCTGCTAAACAGGCTAATCAGGTAATAAGTTATATAAGAGATGTTATAGAAACAGACTATCTTGAAGCAGCAGAAGATGTAAGAATTCAATATGGTGGTAGTGTTAAACCACATAATATAGAAGAATTTATGGCTCAAAGTGATATAGATGGAGCCTTAGTTGGAGGAGCCAGTCTTTCAGCAGACTCATTTGCTGAAATAGCAAAAAAAGCAGCTAAGTAAAATTAAAGTTAATAATTTGTAAACAGAACAGGAGGTTTGCTAATGAACCGCCCCAAACCACTTGCTTTAATCATTTTAGATGGTTATGGTGAGTCAGAACAGATCGAAAAAAATGCAGTAAAAAATGCAGACACACCATTTTTAGATAAACTGCGTAAAGAATATCCGAACTCAATAATACAGGCTTCTGGTGAAGATGTCGGTCTTCCACCCGGACAGATGGGAAACTCTGAAGTAGGTCATCTTAACCTTGGAGCAGGTAGGATTGTACCACAGGAATATACAAGAATCACAAAGGCAGTTCAAGATGGATCGATATTAGAAAATGATGTTATAAAAAAAGCTATTCAGAAAGTAAAAAATAACAAAAGTGCTCTCCACTTGATGGGACTTTTATCTGATGGTGGTGTACACAGTCATATTGACCATCTTTTTGGATTATTAGAGATGTCCAAAACTGCTGGAATTGGTGAAGTATATGTACACGCAATTTTAGATGGGAGAGATACTCCCCCCAGAAGTGCATTAAAATATATTAAACAGCTCGAAGCCAAGATGGAAGAGTTAGATATTGGCAAAATTGCTACAGTAAGTGGCCGTTACTATGCTATGGATCGTGATAACAGATGGGATAGAACTAAAAAAGCCTATGACGTTTATGTATCAGGTGATGGAATTGAAGTTTCTACTGCATCTAAAGCAGTAGAAAAATCATATGAACGTGGAGATAATGATGAATTTGTCCTTCCCAGTGTTGTAGTTAAAAACAACACTGCACTTACTACAATCAAGGATGAAGATGCTTTAATATTCTTTAACTTTAGAGCTGATCGGGCACGTCAGATCACAAGAGCTCTTGGTTTAGATGATTTCAGTAAGTTTGAACGCCCAAATGAACATCCTAAAGGTCTGTATTTTGTTTGTATGACAGAATATGATGAAGAATTTGACCTACCTATTGCTTTTCCTAAACTTCATATTGATAATATTTTAGGAGGAGTATTAAGTGAGAACAATCTAAAACAGTTAAGGATTGCTGAAACAGAAAAATATGCACATGTAACATTTTTCTTCAATGGTGGTGAAGAAAAGAAGTTTAAAGGAGAAGACAGGGAATTAATACCTTCTCCAAAGATTGCAACTTATGACCTTAAACCAGAGATGAGTGCTTATGAAGTAAAAGATAGACTGTTAGAAAAATTAAATAAAAATAACTATGATGTAATTATCTTAAACTTTGCAAATCCAGATATGGTAGGACATACCGGTTTTTACGATGCAGCGTTACAATCATTAGAAGCAATTGATCAATGTATGAGCGAGATTGTTCCAAAAATAATTGACATGGATGGTAGGATTTTAATTACTTCTGACCATGGTAATGCAGAACAGATGGTGGATGAAAGAGGAAAACCACATACAGCTCATACCAGTAATCCTGTGATTTTAATGAATGTAGGTGCTAAAGATAATAAAGAGCTTAAAGATGGTCGTTTAGCAGATATAGCTCCTACAATGTTAGATATTTTAGATATTGAAAAACCGGAAGAGATGACCGGAAGTTCATTATTAAAACAAAAGTAAAGAGGTGTTATTAATGATTAATCCTTTTATAGAAGATATTTATGCGCGTCAGATCTTAGATTCTAGAGGTAATCCAACAGTTGAGGTTGATGTTGTCCTAGAAGATGGAACCTTAGGTAGAGCAAAAGTTCCCTCAGGTGCTTCAACAGGAGCCCATGAAGCTGTTGAACTAAGAGATGGTGGCGAAGATTATATGGGTAAAGGTGTTTTAGATGCAGTACAAAATGTAAATACAATAGTTGGTCCTGAATTAATTGGTATGGATGTTAGGGACCAGATCTTGATTGATAAGTTAATGATTGAGTTAGATGGAACTGAAAACAAAGGTAAAATTGGTGCAAATGCTATATTAGGTATTTCAATGGCAGTTGCAAATGCAGCTGCATCTGTATCAGATGACTTTCTATTTAACTATCTTGGAGGAGTAAATGCAAGCCTATTACCGGTTCCAATGATGAATATTCTAAACGGTGGAGAACATGCTGATAATAATGTTGATATTCAGGAGTTCATGATTATGCCGGTTGGAGCTGAAAGTTTTAAAGAAGCAGTTCAAATGGGTGCTGAAATATACCACAACTTAAAAAAGGTATTACAAGATAGAAACCTTTCAACCGGTGTAGGAGATGAAGGTGGTTTTGCTCCTGACCTATCCTCTAATGAAGAAGCTTTAGATATTATACTGGAAGCTGTTAAATTAGCGGGATACAAAGCCGGTGAAGATATTATGTTAGCCCTAGATGTAGCAGCAACCGAGATATATGAAGACGGCAGCTATTTCTTTAAAGGAGAAAATATTAAAAGAACTCCAGAAGAAATGGTTGACTACTATGAAGAGTTAGTAGATAAATATCCAATCATTTCAATTGAAGACGGTTTAGATGAAGATGATTGGGATAACTGGCAGCTGCTTAATGAAAGAATTGGAGATAGAGTTCAGTTAGTTGGAGATGACCTCTATGTAACCAACAGTAAACGCCTTAAAAGAGGTATTGATAACAAAATAAGTAATTCTATTCTTATAAAAGTAAATCAGATTGGTACTTTAACTGAAACACTTGATACAATTGAAATGGCTAAAAAAGCTGGCTTTACAGCAGTTGTATCACATAGAAGTGGTGAAACAAGTGATACAATCATCTCTGATTTAGTTGTAGCTATGAATACCGGACAGATTAAAACCGGTGCACCAGCTAGATCTGAAAGAGTAGCAAAGTATAATCAACTATTAAGAATTGAAGAAGCACTGGGAAGTGCTGCTAAGTATGCAGGAATGGATGCTTTCTATAATATTAATAGATAGAAAATATAACTATTAGATTATTAGAGCCCTGTTTGGGGCTCTTTTTTTATGAATTTATTTAATATATAAAACGGTTAAATATTAAAGGCAGTAAAAGAAGGAAAAAATTTAAGTTTAGAGAACTTTAATATGAATAATAATAAAAGAAGGTGTTTAAAATGTGGAGTAGAGAACAATTAAAATCAAAAGCAAAGACAGTATTAAAAGGTAACTATTGGCCAGCTTTTTTAGTTAGTTTTGTAATACTAATAACTGGGGGAAGTCACAACCGTGGAGATTTTGGAAGTGGAGCTGGTGGTTCGGGTGGAGGAACTGCACTAAATGCAGACTTTGAAATATTCTTTTTTGCAGGGGCTTTTGTTTTAATATTAATTTTATTGAGAGTATTTATTGGATACATACTTGAGGTTGGGGGAAGAAAATACTTTATAGACCTTTCAGCTGGGAACTCAAATATAGGTCAATTAGGATATGTTTTCAAAGAAGGAAGTTATTTTAATGTATTTATCACAATGCTTTTAAGAAGTATTTATTTAATTTTATGGACATTACTATTAATTATACCAGGTATTATAAAGTTCTATGCTTATCGAATGGTGCCATATATCCTGGCTGATAATCCTGATATGAAAGCTGGTAGAGCGATTAAACTTAGCAAAGAAATGACTGATGGTGAAAAGTTCGATATATTTGTATTAGATCTATCATTTTTTGGTTGGTTTATATTAGGTATTTTACTTTTGGGGATCGGTATTTTATTTGTTCAACCATATTATGATTCTACCAATGCAGAACTATATCTAAAACTAAGAGAAAAAGCATTAGAAAATAATTTAACTACTAACCAAGAGTTAGGATTGAATTCATAGACTTTAAAATAATATACTAACACTAGACTGACAGGCTTAAAACCCTGTCTTTTTTTATTGTTAAAAGTATTTAATAAATCATTTAAATATTTGTAGAGATTAAGTATAGTATTTGATTGACAACATAAAATAATTCTGGTATTATTAACACTATACTGAACGGTCGGTCGAGTAGAATGGAGTTGATTAAATGAAGGAAGATACAAGAACTAATATTATGGTTGAAGCTATCAAACTATTTGCTAAAAAGGGCTTTAGTGATACATCAATCTCACAAATTGCAAAAAGTGCAGAAGTAGGAAAAGGAACGATTTACTGGCACTTTGATAGCAAAGAGGATTTATTTCTATCTATTATAAAAGAAAATGGTAAGGAATATTTCGAAAAGGTAAAGTTACTTGATAAAAGTGAGGATAAACCATCCGAAATAATATTTCAATATATTAAGGATAGAATCAAGTTTGTTGAGGACAACTATGATCTTGCAAGAATGATAATTAACAATAATGATGTAATAAACAAAGAGTTTAAGAAACTGATGGAAGAGAAGCACAGACAAATTGTAAATGTTTTAGAAAGAGCTATTAAAAAAGGAATGAGAAATGGCAACTTTAAAAATGGAAATAGTGAGGAATTAGCTTTAATGATTATAAATACAGCTAACAGTGCACATCAAAACTTTGCATGTAGCCTAAAAGGTGATTCAAATATTAAGGCAAAAAAGATTTATGATTTCATAATGCATGGATTAAGTGGAGGGAAAGAAGATGTATAACAAAAAAATATATATATTATTAATTACATTACTAATGATAACAATAGTTTCTTTTAATATTTCAGCTGAAGAGTTAAGTCTAAATGAAGCTGTAGATACATTCATAGAAAACAGTTCACAGCTTCAAAATGCAAAAAAGGATATTCAAAGTTCAGAAATTGACCTTCAATTAGCTAAAAAAGGTAAAGCCTTTGAAGTTAATTTACAGTCCTCTTATACAAGGTTGGGAGAAGCGCCACAAACTCCTTCTAAATACCTATATGAATCAAAGCAAGTAGGTCTTAATTCTTATATCGGAGAAATGTATCCAATAGAATTTAAAGAACTATCAAAAGATAACTATAATACAAGCTTATCAATTAGTAAACCACTATATTTAGGTGGTAAAGTTAAAAATAGTATTGATTTAAGTGAACGATCTGTAAAGTTAAATGAACTAAAATATGAACAGTCTTTAAATCAAAACTTAAATGCTGTTGTACAGTCCTATTTTAATGTTTTAATTAAAGAAAGTATTCTTTCTATTCATAAGAATTCTCTTGAACTGGTTAAAAGTCATTTAGAAACTGTACAAAAAAACTATGAAGCAGGTTTTGTTATAAAAAGTGATGTAAATGAGGTACAAATTGAACTTAATAAAACTAGACAGTCGATTTTAACAGCAGAAAATGAACTTAAGGTTGCCAAAAAGAGATTTGCTGATCTTTTAGAGTTAGAAGATACAGACTTTACTTTACAGCAACCGGAAAGTATCGATATAGAGGAAAATCTAGATACACAACTTAAAAAAGCATATAATAACAGGTTTGAAGTACTGAGTCTTTCTTTAAATAAAGAGATGCAAGAAATTAATAAAAAATTAGAAGATACACTCTATAAACCATCCTTGGTATTACAGGGAAATTATAGATCCCAGGGAGATTCAATTGATTTTACTGATGGAGATTTTTCAGTAACATTAAGCGGTTCTATTACACTTTATGATGGAAATAAATCAAATCTAAAGCAACAAAAAATAGATATTGAACAAAGCAAGTTAGATAACAATGAAAAACAATTGAAAAATAATATTGAGACAGAAATTATGGCAGCACTGTATAAGATAGATGAAAATAGGGAAAGTTTAGAAATTGCTAATCAAAATGAAGAACAGACCCTTGAGAATCTTAATCAGGCTCAAAAAAGATTTGAAAATGGTGTAGGTACCAGTCGTGATGTTTTAAGGGCAGAAACAAACTTAAAACAGATTCAAATCAGTAAAAGTCAAACCTATTATCAGTACTTGATGAGTAAGTATAATCTGTTTTACCAAACAGGTACATTAAATAAATATTTTGGGGAAGTGGTTTACAATGAAAACAAATAGAATATTATATATCACATTAGTTTTTGTACTATCTTTTAGTATTATGATCTCAGCTCAAACACCTGTGCAAACATCCCGTTCTGTTAGAGAAAACATTACAATTACAGAACTTTTATCAGGTAAAGTAGTACCAGAAAAAATAATTAATTTACCCGCTGAGATAAATGGTGTTGTAAGTAAGATTTATGTTTCAGTTGGAGATGAAGTTAATATTGGTGATAGATTATTATCATTTGATAAAAGACAACTATTAATACAAAAAAAACAGTCTGAAGCAGCTTTAAACGCAGCTGAAGCAAACTTAAGACAAATTGAAAAGGGTGCATCCCAAGAAGATATAAAAACAGCAGAAGCCAATTATGAACAGGCTAAACTTGCTTTAGAAAATGCTAAAGAAGGTCTAGAGTTAGTAAAAGAAATCTTTGAAGATAAGACTTCTTTAAAACAGCAGTTAATTAATTCTGAGATGCAGTATAAAAATGCTCAAAAACAACTACAGTCTGCAGAAGATAGAATTAATCAGGCTAAAAAAGGTCTTGAACAGGCTGAAGTTGGTCTAAGACAAGCAGAGCTTAATTTAAATCAGGCCAAAGTTGATTATGAGAGAATGGAAAATCTCTTTGAAGATAATGTTATAAGCAAAAAAGAATTAGAAGGGGCTAAAATGCAGTTAGATAATGCACAGGCTTCTTATTATAATGCACAACTACAGGTAGAAAATGCTCAGTTGTCTATTGAAAGTGCCCAGACAGCTAAACAACAAGCTGAAATATCCCTAAACTCTTCTGAGCAGATGTATGAGATAGCTCAAAAGACATATAACAATCCTACTCAGTTAAGACAGCAGCTGCAATCTATAGAAAGTCAGGTAGAAGTATCTGAAGTAAATATTAAAATTGCTAAAGCTAATCTAGACAAAGTAAAAAAAGGTGCTGATGAAGATCAAATCAAGGCAACTAAAGCAAATGTCAAACAGGCTGAAGCAGGATTAGAACAAACCGAACTGCAGCTTTCAAAAGCTGATATAAATAGTCCTGTAGATGCACAAATTGCTTCAATTAATACAGAGGAAAATGAAATGGTTGGTCCTGGTACACCAGTAATTAGATTAGCGGTTACAGAAAAATTAAATGTAGAAACAAGTATTACTCCTGAATTAAGACCTTATGTTAATAAAGGAGATAAAGTTAAGATACAAACAAATAATAATAGTTATGAAGCTATCATTAAAACAATATCACCTGTAGTTAATCCTCAGACAGAAGCTTATCCAATTATTGTTGAATTTGTTAACAGTACAGATAATATATATCCGGGTATGTTTGTAGATATAAGTATAAATAAAGAGAGTACTACTAATGCAGTAACTGTACCAATTGATGCAGTTGTTAACTTAGAAAGTTCTCCCTATCTATATATTGTTGAAGAAAGCAAAGCAGTTAGAAAAGATGTAGAAGTAGGTATTGTTTACGGTAGTAGAGTAGAAATAGTAAATGGAATAAACGAAGATGATATCGTTATTACAAGAGGTCAAAACAATATAACAGATGGGCAGTCTGTTGAGGTGGTTGAATAATGAGGTTATCAGATTTCTCGATAAAACGCAGTGTAACAACTGTAATGCTCATCTTATTAGTAGTTATTTTAGGTTTTATATCACTTGATAGATTAAATATTGATCTATTACCTGAAATTAATTTTCCGGGAGCAGCAGTTATTACCTCTTATCAAGGAGCCGGTCCAGAAGAGATCGAGTCACTAGTAACTAAACCACTTGAAAACTCACTGGCTACCGTAACCAATGTAAAGTCGATTAATTCTATTTCTGATGCAGGACAGTCTACAATCATAATGGAGTTTAACTTTGGTACAGATATGGACTTTGCTGCTCTTGATATGAGAGAACAGACTGATTTAGTTTCTGGTTTTTTACCTGAAGATGCACAGGATCCTTTGATATTTAAGTTCGACCCTTCAATGATCCCTGTATTACAGTTAGGGGTATATAGTGGTCAAAACTTAGCTGACTTAAAGTCTAATGTTGAAGACAATGTGGTTCCCAGGTTAGAAAGATTACCAGGTATTGCATCGGTTAGTCTTACTGGTGGTCTAGATAAAGAGATATTAATTGAATTAGATAGAAATAAAATGGAAAACTATAATATAGATTTTAATACTGTTACTCAAAACCTGATGTTAGAAAACTTTAATGTGTCAGGTGGACAAATAAACAGAGGTAATGTTGAATATATAGTAAGAGTAACTGGTAAGTTTAAAAGTATAGACCAGATTAGAGAAGTAGTTATTCCTACTGGGTCTAGAGGTGGATTTATAAAGTTAAGTGATATTGCTACTGTTAAGGACACCTATAAAGAAGTAAGTACAATTGCTAGAGTAAATGGTGAAGACAGTATCGGATTAACTATTCAAAAACAAACCGATGCTAACACAGTATCAGTTGCTCAAAGTGTAAGAGATGAAATTAAAGCAATTCAAGAAGATCAACCAAACTTAAATATGGTTCCAATTGCTGACCAGGCTGAATATATAGAACAGTCAATTAATAGTGTATATAGAAATGCAATTATTGGTGGTCTATTAGCAGTACTTGTATTATTTGTTTTCTTAAGGAACTTTAGAAGTACAATAATAATTGCTCTAACAATACCGATATCTGTTGTTTCAACATTCCTACTGTTATATTTCAGTGGATTAACCATAAATATAGTATCACTTGGTGGTCTAGCTTTAGGTATTGGTATGTTGGTTGATAACTCGATTGTTGTACTTGAAAATATATATAGATATAAACAGTACGGACTTAACCGGGTGGAAGCAGCAAGCCGGGGTAGTGAAGAAGTTGGAATGGCAATCGCAGCCTCAACCTTTACTACAATAGTAGTATTTTTACCGGTAATATTTGTACAGGGTCTAACAGCACAGATCTTTAGAGAACTAGCTTTAACAGTTAGTTTCTCACTCTTTGCGTCCTTGATTGTTGCCTTAACCTTAATTCCAATGCTTTCATCAAAGATATTAAAGTTATCTAAAAAACAGTTGAATATATCTGATGATACAAAGCTAGGATTTATTAAAAGCAACTATAGAAGTTCTTTAAATTGGTTTTTACACCATCGCTGGATTATAGTCACTCTAATTGTAGTATTAATGGCTCTTGGTGGATTTTTAGCAATAGATCTTGGAGCAGAGTTTTTACCAAGCTTTGATCAGGGTCAGATGACCGTAAATTATGATCTACCGGTTGGAACAGTATTAGATGATACCCAAAAAGTAGCTGGAGAAATTGAAAGTATACTACAGGATATTCCTGAAGTTGAAACAATCTTTTCTAATATTGGTGTTGGAGATGCGATGAGTGGTTCAGCAGCTTCAGAATCAGGTACATTTACTGTACTCTTAAAAGATCTGGCTGAAAGAGATCGATCTACAAGTGAAGTAATGGAAGATCTAAGAAGTAAGATAAAAATCCCAGGTGCTGATATTAATATTGAGTCTCAAGATATGTACATGGGAGGAGGCATGGGTGCTGGACAACCTGTAAATATTAAGGTTGTTGGAGATGACCTAGCCGAATTAGAAAGATTATCTGAACTAGTTATGGAAGAAATGAGACAGGTTGAAGGAGTTAGAGAAATTAGTGATTCATTTGAAGAAGGTAGACCTGAATTTTTAATAAATATTGACCGTTCACTTGCTGCTAGACTTGGTTTAAGAGTAAGAACAGTTGCAAATACAGTTAAGTCAACAATTACTGGTGATGTAGCAACTCAATATGAGGTAACAGGTAATGAATATGATGTAAGAGTAACTTTAAAAGATAAAGACAAGCAAAATATTGAACAGATAAAAAATATAATGATTCCATCACCAAGTGGAGCAAAAGTACCATTATATAGAGTAGCTAAATTTGAGATTTCTGAAGGACCAAAAGAGATATTAAGAATCAATCAAGAAAGATACTCAGAGATTACAGCTTCACTATTTCAAACAGACTTAAACACAGCTGTAAGTGCTATTCAACAAAGAGTCAATAACAATATAGAATTACCTGATGGCTATAATATAAGGTTTGGAGGACAGTTCCAGGACTTACAGGAATCATTTACAGATCTATTTTACGCATTTCTCTTAGCTATATTATTAGTCTATATGGTAATGGCTTCACAGTTTGAATCATTTGTACATCCACTTGTAATTATGTTTACAGTGCCATTGGCAATAGTTGGAGTTATCTTTGGACTTTATATAACAAGAACTACAATATCAGTTCCTTCCTTAATTGGTGTAATTGCACTGGCAGGAATTGTTGTAAACAATGCCATTGTATTGGTAGACTATATAAATAGGATTAGAGATAAAGGTAAAGGTAAGATTGATGCTATATTAGAAGCTGGTCCAACTCGTTTAAGACCAATAATGATGACAGCTTTAACAACGATCTTAGCATTGATACCATTATCCTTAGGAATCGGTGAAGGATCTGAATTACAGCAGCCGCTTGCAATAGTGGTAATCAGTGGGTTACTATTTTCAACATTCTTAACACTTTATGTAATTCCAGTACTTTATTCAATCTTTACTGATATCAGTGATAAAGTAAAAGATAAACTGAAAAAAGTTGTCTAAATCTGTATGTTTTTATGAATTAATGTATAAAAAGGGGCTGATCTTATCAGATCAGCTCTTTGATTTGTTTAAGTCTTACAAAAAAACTATTAAATCCGCTTAATATATTGTATTTTTACCATGATTATGTTAAAATATAAAAGTGCTGAGGAATGAATAGCGAAATAATAATAGCTGGGGGTGACCGTAAGTGTTAATTTTAAAAATATTTCATTTGATTGTTGCAATTACAGTAATTGTAGGTGTTTTGCTCCAATCCGGTAAAAGTGCTGGCATGTCGGGAGTAATTGATGGTGGAGCCAGTCAGTTTTTAGGTAAGAAGTCAAAAGGAATGGATGAAAAATTAAGTAAGTTCACAACAGGGGCTGCTATAGTATTTATGATAACTTCATTATTACTAGCATTTCTCTAAAATTAAATACAGACATGGGGGTGTCCAGAAATGATATTTTATACTCCTATCGCAGGAGTGATCGCACTACTATTCGCACTATATATGGCCTCAAAAGTTAAAAAAGCCAGCATGGGTACTGATAGAATGAAAGAACTATCACAGTCCATTAATGAAGGTGCTATGGCTTTTTTAGGTCGTGAATATAGGATATTAGTGTTTTTTGTGTTAATTGTTGCAGTAATAATTTACTTTACTGGTACTTTAGGATGGCAGACAGCGGTTTCATTTATTTTGGGTGCTATATTTTCTGCACTTGCAGGTTATATTGGTATGCAGATTGCTACAAAGGCAAATGCAAGAACTACCAATGCTGCCCGAAGTAGTTTAAATGAAGCATTACAAGTTGCTTTTTCAGGTGGAGCAGTTATGGGTATGTCTGTTGTAGGTTTAGGAACACTTGGACTTGGAATTTTATATATCTTTTTTACTAAAAATATAGATTATATTAGAGGATTTGCTTTCGGAGCTAGTTCTATAGCATTATTTGCCCGTGTAGGTGGCGGTATATATACAAAAGCTGCTGATGTGGGTGCTGACCTTGTTGGTAAGGTGGAAGCTGGAATTCCTGAAGATGATCCCAGAAACCCTGCAGTTATTGCCGATAACGTTGGTGACAATGTAGGTGATGTAGCAGGTATGGGAGCAGATCTTTTTGAATCATATGTTGGTTCTATTGTAGCTGCAATGACTTTAGGTTCAGTAATAAGTGTTAACCATGTATTAACACCATTATTATTAGCAGCACTTGGAATTATAGCAGCAATTATTGGTAGTCAATTTATTAAAGCTAAAGAAGGCGGAAATCCCGCTAAAGCATTGGAAAAAGGTAGTCTTTCCAGTGGTGTTTTAACTATTATAGGTGCATTCTTTTTAATTAGATATATGACCGGTGATATGGGTGTCTTTTATGCTGTAGTGGCAGGACTTTTAGCCGGAATTTTAATTGGAAGAATTACAGAGTATTATACTTCAGAACACTTTGGACCTGTTAAGTACATAGCTAAACAGTCTGAGACCGGTGCAGCAACTAATATTATCAGTGGTTTATCAGTAGGAATGAGAAGTACTTTATTCCCAATCTTAGTGATAGCTGTAGTAATATTTATTGCTTATCATTTTGCAGGACTTTACGGAATTGCAATGGCTGCAGTAGGTATGTTAGCTACAACAGGTGTTACGTTATCTATAGATGCATATGGTCCAATTGCTGACAATGCAGGTGGAATTGCTGAAATGGCAAATCTTCCTCCTGAAGTTAGAGAAATTACTGATCAATTGGATTCTGTTGGTAATACAACAGCTGCAATGGGTAAAGGTTTTGCTATTGGTTCAGCTGCATTAACATCGTTGTCTTTATTTGCAGCATTTTCTTCAGCCGTTAATTTAGATACTATTAGTTTAACAAATCCTAATGTTATTATTGGGCTATTCATTGGTGCAATGTTACCTTTCCTATTTTCTTCATTAACAATGGATGCAGTAGGAAAAGCTGCTTTCGAGATGATTGCAGAAGTAAGAAGGCAGTTTAAAGAGATTCCCGGCATAATGGAAGGAACAGGAACACCAGATTATAAGAAATGTGTTGATATTTCAACAGCGGCGGCACTTAAACAGATGGTAATTCCCGGCTTATTAGCTGTGATTGTACCAGTAGTTGTTGGACTATGGAATGTACAAGCTCTTGGTGGACTTTTAGCTGGAGCTTTAAGTTCCGGTGTGTTATTAGCTATCATGATGGCAAATTCCGGTGGAGCCTGGGATAATGCCAAAAAATATATTGAGTCAGGTCACTTAGGTGGCAAAGGTACAGATACTCATGCAGCTTCAGTTGTAGGAGATACTGTTGGTGATCCTTTCAAAGATACATCAGGACCATCACTTAATATTTTAATTAAGTTAATGACAATCGTTTCATTAGTATTTGCACCACTATTTATATAAAGTTATAAAAATAAAAGTAAAACTAATATTAAGATATAAAAAGGGCAATTATCTTCTGTAAGGGGGGATTTTTGCCTTTTTTTATTTTATACCTAAGAGGTGATATAATGAATGTAAGAGATGATAAGATGTGTTTTGCCTGTGGAGAGAATAATCCAATTTCACTGGGTTTAAAGTTTGAAAAAATAGGAGATAAGAAAGTTAAGGCAGAGTTTACACCTGATAAAGTACACCAAGGTTATGATGGTATTATGCATGGTGGTTTAATAACAACCCTGATGGATGAAGCAATGGCGAAGGTTCTTACCTTAAATGGAATCCCTGCCCTTACTGCTAGAATGAGTCTTAGATTTAAAAATCCTGTACCGATTGGAAAAGAATTGGTAATTACTGCAGAAATTGTAAAAAACAAAACAGGATTATACTTAACTGAAGCAGAAGTAAGGGATAAGAAGGATAAATTATATGCAAAAGCTCAAGCTAAGTTTATGAAAGTAGAAAAAGTAGAGGAGGAATAATAAATGAAAAGAGAAAAAGCATATCAACTTATAAAAGAAAATATCGATCAGAATAATTTGGTGAAACACTGTTTGGCAGTAGAAGCTGTTATGAAAAGGTTAGCAGAACATTTTGATAAAGATCAAAAGAAGTGGGCATTAGCAGGACTGTTACATGATATTGATTATGAACAGACTGCAGATGATCCTGAAAAACATAGTATTATAGGTGCCAAGATGTTAAAAGACTTAGGTCTTGATGAAGATATTGTTTATGCTGTTAAGGTTCATAACCATGAACACGGTCTTGAAAGAAAGACTTTAATGGATAAAGCACTTTATTCATCTGATCCTTTAACAGGATTGATTGTAGCATCTGCTTTAATTCATCCCGATAAAAGCCTTCAGGCTCTTGATACAGAGTTTGTAATGAACAGATATTCTGAAAGTTCATTTGCCAAAGGTGCAGATCGTGATGTAATTGCATCCTGTAAAGATATGGGCTTAAGTTTAGAAGAGTTTGTTGGACTTTCATTAGAGGGAATGAAATCTATTTCTGCTGAGTTAGGTCTTTAAAAGAATCTAATCTCCGGTGAAGTTATGAAAGGAAGCTGATTACTATGATTTTAGTAACCGGGGCTACAGGACATTTAGGTTTTGTGTTAATAAGAGAACTGATAAAACAGGGTAATAAAGATATAAGTGCACTAGTTTTACCAGATGATCAATCAACTATTTTAGATGACTTTGATATTGAAGTATTTAAGGGAGATATTTGTGATTATGACTCTCTCTTAACTGCTTTCAATGAAGTTGATACAGTTTACCATCTAGCAGGTAAGGTATCAATAAAAGACTATGACCCTGAATTGAAGAAAGTAAATTTAGATGGAACCAAAAATGTTATACAAGCCTGTCTTAAAAAAGAAGTAAAAAAGTTAATCTATACTAGTACAGTACATGTATTTGTGCCTGAACGTTTTCAAGTAGTTAATGAAAAAACTCCAATAATTGTATCTAATTTAAAAGGGGAGTACAGTAAAACAAAAGCAGCAGCTACCCTTGAAGTTAGAAAAGCAAGAGATAAAGGGTTAAAAACTGTAATAGTATATCCAAGTGGACTTTTGGGTCCTTTTGACTTTAGAATTTCACCGATGACAAGGATGGTAATAGATCACTTAAAAGGAAGGCTTGTATGTTCAGTTGAAGGTTCCTATGATTTTGTGGATGTTAGAGATGCTGCCCGTGGGATAATAAAGGCAGCACAGTTAGATAAAAATAATGAATATATTTTATCAGGACTAGATATATCTATCAAAAGTATCTTTAAAATTTTAGATAGTTTAAAAAAACCATATTTTAAAAGTTTTAATCTACCGCTATGGGTAGCTAGAATGGGAGTACCTTTTAGTGATTCATATAGTAAGGTAACGGGGTGTCAAAACATTTTAACTAAATATGCACTTGATACCTTGAGTTCTAAAATGAAGTTTTCAAATAAAAAGGCGAAAAGAGAGTTAAACTTTAAGACTAGGTCAATTGAAAGAACAATTAATGACACATTTAAGTGGTTTAAGAAACAGGGCTTAATCTAATAGGAGGTTAATAATTATGAGTGCGAGAACAAAATTACTTGAACATTTAAAGGATGAAGCCTATCGGCCTCTGACTAAAGAAAAACTAATGAAAAAGTTTAAGATTTCAAAACAACAAAAAGAATACTTTGCCGATATATTAAAACAGTTAGAAAAAGACGGATTAGTATATAAAAACAAACAGGATAAGTATGGTCTGCCTGAAAAGTTTGACCTTGTGGCAGGAAGAATTGATAAAAACCCACGTGGATTTGGATTTTTGATTCCTGATGAACCCGGTCATGAAGACATATTTATTAATCCTACTAATTTAAATGGAGCTATGCACAGTGATAAGGTCTTTGTTAAAAAAGTTCCTAAAAGCAGAGGTAAAAAGGCAGAGGGTGAAGTTGTAAAAATAATTGAAAGAGTAAACCACCAGGTAGTTGGTAAGTTTGAAAAGGTAAAAAACTATGGATTTGTAGTACCTGATAACAAAAGGATTAGTTTTGATATCTTTATTCCTGGAAGTAAGATAAATAATGCAAAAAACAATCAAAAGGTTGTTGCTGAAATAACAGAATGGCCGAAAAAAAATAGAAATCCAGAAGGAAAAATAACTGAAATATTAGGTTATCAGGATGAAAAAGGTGTAGACATTGAGGCCATTATTCGTCAATTAGATCTTCCCGGTGACTTCCCATCTGATGTTATAAGTGAAGCAAAACAGATTAGTGAAGAAATACCCAAAGAAGAGATAAAAAGAAGAAAAGATCTCAGAGACCTACCTATGGTAACTATTGATGGGGAAGATGCCAAGGACTTTGATGATGCTGTTTCAATTCAAAAACTAGATGATAACAAGGTAAGACTGGGAGTTCACATTGCTGATGTAACCCACTATGTTAAAGAAGATAGCTTTCTAGACAAGGAGGCACTAAATAGGGGGACAAGTATCTATCTTGTAGACAGAGTTATTCCGATGTTACCGGAAAAACTATCAAATAATCTCTGTAGCTTAAGACCACAGGAAGATAGACTTGCAATGACTGTCTTTATGGACTTTAACTTAAAACCGTTAAGTTTAGAAAACTATCAAATGCATGAATCTGTAATTAACTCTAACCATAGAATGACATATACAGAAGTAACAAGTATTTTAGAACATGATAATGAAGAGTTAAAAGAGATTTACAGTGACTTTTTAGAAGAACTAAATATTATGAACGAACTTAGAGAAAAGATTAGAACAAAACGTTTTAATGAAGGTAGTATTGACTTTGAAAGACAGGAAGTAAAAGTAATATTAGACAATGAGGGCCGAACAATTGATATCAAGGAAGAAGAACACGGTGTATCAGAACAATTAATTGAAGAATTTATGATAATGGCAAATAAAGTGGTTGCTGAAGATATGTACTGGAGAGAAGAGCCCTTTATCTATAGAATCCACGAACAGCCCGATGAGGAGAGGTTAAAGGAGTTCAATGAGTTTATCCATAACTTTGGTTACCATCTAAAGGGAATTGAAAATGAAGTGCATTCCAGCGCCTTACAGGATGTTCTAAAAGAAGTAAATGGAAAACCTGAACAGAGATTAATTAATACCGTATTATTAAGAACAATGAAAAAAGCAGTGTACAGTCAGTATAATATTGGTCATTACGGACTTGGTATTGAATACTATTGTCACTTTACTTCTCCAATTAGAAGATATCCGGACTTAATGATTCATAGAATTATTAAAGAAGTAATCCAAAAGGGTAAGTTAAATCAAAAAAGAAGGGATTACCTAGAAGAAGAAATTCCAAGTATTGCTGATCATAGTTCACTACAGGAAAGAAGAGCTATGGAAGCAGAGCGTGATTCAGTTGACCTTAAGAAGATCGAATACATGCTTGATAAAAAAGGTGAAGAATTTGAAGGTATCATAAGTGGAATAACCGGATTTGGTTTCTTTGTAGAACTTAAAAATACTGTAGAAGGTTTAGTTCATGTAGAAGATCTTAAAGATGACTACTATCATCTAAGAGAAGACCTACATGCTTTAGTTGGAGAACGTACTAACAAGAGATATAGACTAGGGGATGAAGTAAAGGTTAAGGTAATAAAAGTCAATCCCGAAGAAAGAGAAATTGACTTTGTCTTAGTTTAAATGATTTAAGGAGTGGTAAGATGAGTGATGATATAAAGATTGTAGCAAAAAATAAGAAGGCTAGGCATGACTTTAATATAGAAGAAACCTATGAAGCTGGTATTAAGTTACAAGGTACTGAAATAAAGTCAATTAGAGCCAGAAATGTAAACTTAAAAGATAGTTTCGCTGTTGTAGAAAAGGGTGAAGTATTTCTATATAATATGCATATTAGCCCATATAAACAGGGTAATAGATATAACCATGAACCAGAAAGAAAAAGAAAACTTCTTTTACACAAAAATGAAATAAGAAAGTTAATCGGTTATACCAAACAGAAAGGTTATACATTAATACCTTTAGCTATCTATATGAAACACAACTTAGCTAAAGTGGAATTAGCTATTGCTAAAGGTAAGAATGTACATGACAAAAGAAGAGATATAGCCAAAAAGACTGCTGAGAGAGAAATGGAAAAAGCATTTAGAAGAAAAATGAAGGGTAAAGACTATTAAACTATAAACGGGGGAGACCCCGTTTGTTTAATAAATAGCGTAAAAAAGAATATTTTTTAAAGGAGGCCAACATGAAGATCTATACAAGAGGTGGAGATAAAGGAAATACAAGTCTTTTTGATAATACGAGAGTACCTAAAGATTCAAAAAGAGTGGAAAGTTATGGAACCCTTGATGAACTTAACTCAAACCTTGGAATGGCAAGAAGTTTAATAGATGATAAAGAAATTAGAAATATAATAAAGAGTATTCAAAGAGATCTCTTTGATGTTGCAGGAGAGTTAGCAACGCCAAATGGTGATGACTTTCCTGAAAAGATAGAACAAAAAGATATAGATAGATTAGAAAAAATTATTGATGAACTTTTAGGTAAAATGAATCAAGAACAACTTTCTAAATTTATTATCCCCGGTAGTAATAGATGTTCAGCAGCCCTCCATATTGCTCGTACAGTCTGTAGAAGGGCTGAAAGAAGAATTATATCTTTAATGAGAGAAGAAGAAGTTCGAGAAGTACTTTTAAAGTATGTAAATAGGTTATCTGATCTAATCTATTCTCTTGCTAGATATGTAGAAACAGAACTTGATTATGTTGACTTTAACAAAGAAAAAGAAAAGTAAGGATGATCAATAATGAGATTTGATGAAAGAGATATTATGTTTGCCAGAATTAACTATGAGCCTGGTACAAAAATATATGAAGAGTACTATAAAAAGCACCCAGAAAAAAAAGAGATGGATGACTTTTTAAGATCTTTACCCGGGTTTATGGTTGAAGAAGCATTTTCCTTTGATCCCTTAAATTCAGGTTTAATAAATGGAACATATAATTTTTTAGGAGATTTAAAGAAAAATGCTGAAGGTGAAGTTAAAAAAGATAAGTATGGGGTAGATAAAGATGAGATAAGCCATAAGTTAAAAAGTATTGCAAAGTACTATGGGGCTGATCTTGTAGGTATTACTAAAATGGAAGATGTACTATATTATACTAACAGAGGTAGAGAACCTAAAAATCATGGTGAAAAAGTAACGAACAAACATAAGTACGGAATTGTATTTGCAGTTGAACTAAAAAAAGATATGGTTAATAGAGCACCTAGACTGGGACAATCTCTTGAAACATCCAAAGGTTATGTTAAAGCAGGTATGATAGGTATGATATTAAGCTATTACATAAGAGAATTAGGATATGAAGCCCGTAACCATATGGATGGAAACTATTTACTTATGGCACCCTTTACAGCAGAATCTGCTGGATTAGGACAGATTGGTAGAATGGGTATTTTAGTAACCAAAGAATATGGACCAAGAGTAAGATTAGGAGTTGTAACCACAGATCTAGAACTAAATACTGATCAAAGGGTTGACTTTGGTATGAAAGAGTTTTGCAAGATCTGTAATAAATGTGCAGAAAACTGTCCTTCTGGTGCAATAGATGAAGACTCTCCAAAGATGTTAAACAATGAAATGAGATGGAAAACTGAAGTAGAAAAATGTTTTAAGGTCTGGCAGATGTCAGGTACGGACTGTGGAATATGTATATCAAGCTGTCCTTTTTCACAAGAACTTGATATTGATAAGATTAATCAAATGAAGGACAATCCCAAACTAATAAAGGATATTTTAAGAGAGTACAATAAAGAAAACAAAGAAAGACCATATAATGAATCTGAACATGAATGGCTTTAGGGAGGATATTTAAGGTGAAAAAAACAACATATATCCTATTGACTTTAATATTAATATCAACAATCAATCTATCAGTAGTTGCTCAGGATACTAACTTTGTAAATAAAGAGAGATTGATTAATGAATTAAACTTAAAAAACAGTATTGAAATCATTAATAAAATGTTTCAGGATGTAACCGGAGACAGTATCAATGATCAGATTTTTTTAATAGGGGATAAACCAGCTGGAGAAGATTCACTATTTTATGCTCCCTTAGAAGTTATAGTATATGACACATTTGAAAAGAACTTCTATAAAACCAACTATGGATCATTGGCAGGTTATGAACCTAAACTTGCCCTTTATGATTTTACCGGAGATCAAACAAAAGATATTTTTATAAAGGCAAACTCAGGTGGTAGTGGTGGAATATATAACCACCTAATTGTTAGTTATTCAAATAATGATCTAAATATCATATTTGATAATTATGATAATAAGGGGTTGGATGTATCAGGAAGATATATCGATGGTTTTAAAGCAGAACTTTTTATTGAAGAAGTAAATAGAGAAATAACTTTAGATTTATCTTTTAATAGAAACAAATATCTTGATGAAAAAATCTATGATAATAATGGAAAACTATTAAGAGAAGTAAACCCAAATGTCTATCCCTATAGTAATCTTAGCCCAATTGATTATGACCTAGACGGCAGTTTTGAACTTAGAGGTACTCAAAGATTGGTTGGAGCTTATGGAGCCGATAGTATCGGAAAGTTTCACACAATATTAAAATATGATAGAGGATGGGATGTAAAAGAAGTAGAGATATCTACTTATCTTAAAAAATATAATCCTTCGATAAGTCAAAATGGTAACATAAGTTATGAAATACAAAGAAATGCAGTAACCAGTGGAAATCAAAGAATTTACTATCCTGAAATTAAAAACTTATCACAAGATGTAAACTCTATTTATATTAACAATCAGCTTGAAAAGATTGTAAAACCTTTTTTCAATAAAGAGGAAGAACTAGAGATTGATTTTAAAGCAACTAAACAAACAGAAAAAGTTTTAAGTATTGTTTATCAGGGTTATCAAAAGTATGAAAATGGAGAGTATGAACTACTTTATTCATTTAACTACGATTTAGAAAACAACAGAAGATTAACTACTGAAAACATATTAAAAGATGGGGATCAAATCAAAGAAAAAGTAAATGAAATAATCAAACAAAACATAGAAGGTAAAACTTTAAGAGAAAAATTCCCCGGAATAGCAGAATGGATGGGTATGTATATAACAGATAAAAATATAGTATTATATTACTTAAAAAATGATTTAGAAGTAAAACACACAAAAGTATATATTCCCCTCAAAGATATTGCTCAATATCTCAGTATTAATATTGACTACAAACAAGAAGAAACAGAAGTATTTTTTATTGAGGTAAATTAAATTAGAGTCAGATATTGTAAAAACAGTTTATTAAGGATAATAAAAATCAGATAGTATCATTAATAATATCTTGATTTAGTTATTTTAGAAAATGATATAAATCCTAATTGGAAGATAAGTTTGATTGATGTAAATAAAAAAATTAAAAAGGTATTAGAAAAAAGAACAAATAATCTTTACTTTAATATATTTAATAGTGGACATGTTTATTTCTGTTGGATAAAAAACTTAATAAAGCTTTACTTAACTTCTATAATTAAATAATGTGGAGTGATTTAAATGATCAGAAAACTTACAGAACAAGATAAAGATAAGTTAATGGATTATTTAACTGAAGAACCTGCCCTTAACCTATTTATGATTGGAGATATTGAAAACTATGGATTCAATAATGGAGACTTCCAGGAAATGTGGGGAGAGTTTGATAAAAACGGTGAGTTTAAATCTGTACTACTTAGATACTATGATAATAATATAGTATATGCAAAGGGAGACTATGATGCAAAAGGTATAGCAGAAGTAATTAAAGGTAATAACCCCAAAATGGTAACAGGTAAAAAAGAATGTGTAGAAAAAATAGGTCCATATATAGAAATCTCAGAAAAAAGAGATACATACTTTGCTAAATTAGATAAAGCTAAAGATCTTTATGAAGGAGAACTATTAGACAAAATTGAAAAGACAAAGCTTGAAGATGTAAAATATATTTGGGAATTACATAATAACATAGAATCTTTTAACAGTATAGATTCAGTTGAAAGAAAAGAAAAAAAGTATCAAGATAATACAGGTAGAGGATATCATATCTTTAATGATACAAGAGATAAAATAATTAGCTGTGCTGAAACTACTGCAGAAAACAGTTATTCTGCAATGGTAGTTGGTGTTGCAACAGATTCCAAACATAGAAACAAGGGTTTGGCATCAGCAGTAATGTCAAAACTGTGTAAAGAGATATTAAAGGAAGGAAAAGAACTTTGTCTTTTCTATGATAATCCCAAAGCAGGTAAAATATATAAAAGAATTGGTTTTAAAGATATTGGAATTTGGAGTATGTGGAATGTTTAATCATTAAAAAGTGAATTAATAATGTTGAGGTGAATGGGATTGGAATTGAAAAAAATAACAAAAAATTTTGAATCAAAAGATGAGCTATCTAAACTCTTAATAAGTTTTAGAGCCTTTTTAGCTCAACTAAAGAACAAAAAAGATAAGATGTCAATTAAAGAAGGAATTGAAGAAATCGACTATTATCTAGATAAAGACTTTCCTATTTATGCAGCATACAAAGATAACCAATTAGCAGGATATTTTATCTTAAAGTATGATGATGATGCAGTTTGGTTAGAACACTTTTATGTAAAAAAAGAGTTTAGAAAACAAGGTATTGGATCAGCTTTATTTAAAAAAGCAGAAGAAGAGATAGAAAATCAGGGTTATGTAAACCTATATAACTGGGTTCATCCTAATAATGATAGAATGATTAACTTTCTTAAAAAACAGGGATATGATGTACTTAATATGATTGAAATAAGAAAGAAATTTACAGATGAAAAGCTACAAAGTGAGGTAAGTGTTGATAATAACAAGTTTAAGTATAATTAAAGATAAAGGAAGAACTTAAACTTTAAAGAAGATAAATTAAAAAGTTCAAGCAAATAATTTAATAGGTGATAATATGATTAAAATAAGAGAAGCTACTATAGAAGATATAAAAGCTATTAATAATATTTATAATACAGCTGTTAAAAGTCTTAATGTAACAATGGATATCAAATCAAAACCATTAGAAGAACAAAAGAAATGGTTTAAAGAACATAAGGAAAATAATCTATCAGTAATTGTAGCTAAAACTAAAGATAAGATAGTTGGTTGGGCTTCTTTATCTAAATGGTCTCATAAAGAAGGATATAAATATACTGTAGAGAACTCAATATATATTGATAATAACTATCGAAAAAAAGGTATTGGAACTAAGTTATTAAAACAGTTAATAATAGAGGCTAAAGAAAAAGGCTATAATAACTTAATAGCTCAGATAGCAGAAGGAAATTCAAGTAGTGTAAAACTACATAAAAAAACATGGGTTTAAAAAAGTAGGTGTTTTAAAAAAGGCAGGTTATAAGTTTGATAGATTTCATGATGTAATTATCTATCAACTTGAAGTTTAATAACTATAATACATAATAAAAATAAAAAGTAAAAATACCAAGGGGGAGATTAATAAATGAAAATACCTGAAGAAAAGTGGTTTGAAGCGGTTAGAAAAAGAGAGTCGGTTAGGAGTTTTTTACCAGCAAAGTTAAAACATGAGGACGAAAAAGAATTCAAAGAATTTTTAAAAGAACTTAGTGAAGTATTTAAAGGTGTAAGAATAGTTTATGTACCTGAAGGCTTTCAAAAAGTATCAAAAGGATTTATTGGTTCATACGGTAAAATAGATGGTGCAGAGTCCTATCTTGTAACTTTAGCAGAAAAAAACACTCCATATAAAAATGAAAAATGTGGTTATATGGGAGAAGCATCTGTTTTAGAATCTGTATCTATGGGTATTTCAACCTGTTGGGTAACAGGCACATATAAAAAAGATAATGTAGCAAAACAAATAGAGATAAAAGACAATGAGTTTATAAAATCAGTGATTGCATTAGGCTATGCAAAAGATAAGAAAAAACTATCAGAAAAACTACTTAAAACAATAGTTTCAAGTGAAAAAAGAAAGCCATTAGAAGAATTATGTATGGATGGTGTAGACCCTTCCTGGCCTGACTGGGTAAAGACAGCCTTAGAAACAGCAAGGTTAGCTCCGTCAGCAATTAATAGACAACCCTGGAGGTTTAAAGTTGATGAGGAAGGCATAACAGTTAGATTAGAAAAAAATGATATGAAAGATGAAGATTCAAAGAAATTAGACTGTGGTATAGCAATGTTACATCTTGAAGTAGGAGCATTATGTTCAGGTGCAGAAGGTGAATGGAAGTTCTTGCTTGATCCTGAAGTTGCAAAATATGTTAAGAAATAAAAGGTGAATAGATAAATAATAATAATATAGTATTGAAAACAAAGGAAACTAAAAGATTAATCTTAGAACCAATTTCTAATAAGTATTTAAAAGAAATATATTCTGATCCTAATATAGCAGAATATATGGATATAGAACTTTAAAATCAGTTGATCAAGTAAAAGAAATTCTTGGTTTTTATCTAAACAAAAAATGATAAAGATCATTATCGTTGGGTAAACTTAAGAAAAGAAGATCAACAGTTATTAAGAGCAAATCATAACTATAATGGTGAGTTTGTAAATAAATATATGTATTCATTATTAAGAGAAGAATATTATTAATAAACTTCAAATAATAAGGAGAATGAAATGAGAAGGATAGTATATGTACTTTTATCTATCTTAATAATTTTAGTATTGCTATATACTAGTTGGCAGTATAGTAAATCTAGAACCAGTCAATTATTTGGAAATATTATTGATAAAGTAGATACAGATCAAAAGGTAGTTGCACTAACTTTTGATGATGGTCCTACTAAAAATACAGATCAGGTTTTAGAAATCCTAGATGAACTAGATATAAAAGCTACCTTTTTTGTAACCGGAAAAGAGTTAGAGGCAAGCATGGCAGAAGCTAAATAGATTGTAAGTCACGGCCATCAGTTAGCTAACCATTCTTACTCACATTCACAGATGGTTTTAAAATCATATGGATTCATAAAAAATGAAATAGAGTCAACAGATCAATTAATAAGAGAAGCCGGTTATAAAGGCGAAATATACTTTAGACCACCATACTGTAAAAAGTTAGTTATGTTACCATATTATTTATCAAGACAAAATAAAACAAGCATAACTTGGAATATTGAACCTGAATCATATTCAGGAGTAGGGGCTAGTTCAAAAAATATTGTTAAACATGTAAATGATAACATTACGTCTGGTTCAATTATTTTATTACATGTAATGTATGATAGCAGAGAACAATCTCTAAAGGCTATCAATGGTATTGTCAAATCATTAAGAGAAAAAGATTATGAATTTAAAACGATTTCAGAGTTAATAAATTATCAGAGTTAAAAGATCAAAACCTCTTGATACAAAAAAGTATTAAGAGGTTTTTCCTATTAATACAAGGAATTATTAATACTTTAATTAATTATATTATTAATGTTATAAAATTGTAATTAAAATGGAGTGATTATAGATGTATACAATAGAGCCAATCAATAAACAAAATAGAGCTAAAGCATTAGAAGTACTAAAAGATCATTGGGGAGAAACAACTATCTTAGTATCAAGAGGTCAAGTACATGATATAAGAAAGTTACCTGGATTTATTGCAGTAAAAGATCATAAGGTAGTTGGTATAATAACCTATAAATTAGAAAACAATGAACTTGAAATAATTTCTTTAAATGCCTTTAAAGAAAACAAAGGAATTGGTACTAATTTAATTGAGGAAGTTATCAAAGAAGGTAATGAACTAGGCTGTAAAAGAGTCTGGCTTATTACAACCAATGACAATGTTCATGCTATGAGATTCTATCAACTAAAAGGATTTGATATGGTAGCATTTCATGAAGATGCTTTAAATAAAGCCAGAGAAATAAAACCTGAAATACCTGAAACAGGTCATTTTGGTATAAAAGTAGAACATGAAATAGAGTTTAAATATAATCTATAAAATATAATTACCCTCACCTTATATGTAAATAAAAGGAAAAATAATAAATATATAGAATTAGTATAAATAAGGTGGGGGTATAAATTAATGAAAATTAAAATTAACCAAGAGAATATACTAGTATATTTTAAATATGATAAGCAAAAAATTCAAAAAATTAAAAAGATTAATAATCATAACTGGGATCCAGAAGAAAGATGTTGGTTAATTCCTAATAATGATAAAAACATAAAAGAATTATATAAGTTATTTAACAAAGATGAAATTGAAGTAATAAAAACTAAAGAAAATTTAAGGCTAAAAAGATTAAGAGAAAAATTAATATTGAAAGGATATAGCAGACAGACCATAAAAGGATATATTTCACAAGTTAAACAATTTGAAAATTATATCAACAAGGATTTATTAGATACTAATCAAAAAGAAATAAAAAAATATTTGATCTATTTAAAATTAACAAAAAACAACTCTTCATCATATATCAACCAAGCTATCAGTGCAATTAAATTTTTCTACAAAGAAATCTATCCTAATATTGATATTAATTTAAATCTACCAAGACCAAAAAAAGATAAAAAACTACCAACTGTTCTATCAAAACAAGAAGTATATAAACTAATTAATAGTCTAGATAATTTAAAACATAAAGCTATTTTAAGTTTAACTTATTCATCAGGATTAAGAGTAAGTGAAGTAGTTAAAGTTAAAGTAACTGATATTGATAGTAATAGAGGGTTATTACATATAAAAAATGGTAAAGGTAAAAAGGATAGATATACTATAATTTCAGATAAGATAATTAAACAACTAAGAGATTATTGTCGAATATATAAGATAGACAATTGGCTATTTCCCGGACAAAAGAAAAGCAAACATCTAACTACTAGAAGTGTTCAAAGAGTATTCAAAAAAGCTTGTAAAAGAGCGAAAATATCAAAAGATGTTTCAGTACATTCTTTAAGACATTCCTTTGCAACACATTTATTAGAAAAAGGAGTGGATTTAAGATATATTCAAGAGCTATTGGGACACAAAAGCTCAAAAACAACAGAAATATATACTCATGTGAGTAAAAACAGTTTAAACAAAATAGAAAATCCTTTTGATGATATTTTTTAATATATATAAGATATTTATGAAACAAAAGTCATTTAGAATGATAATCAATGAGTATATACGAAGGATTTTTCGTAGATAAGAGAGTTATATGACATATCATCTAAAATCATTTCAAACCCTTAAATTATTTTCAGTAATGTATTTTTTGAAAATAATTGACCATAATAGTAATATGTATTATAATAAAACATACAAATTGAAAATAAAAACAGGGGGATGATTTCAGATGAAACCTTTTGAACCGCTTGAACTACCAATAGAAGATAATATTAATCCTTTAGAATTTTATGATGAGTTGATTGCTGCTAATATGAATGTTGGAAAATATGAGGTAATGTTGAAAAAATCTAAAATAAATGAAGATTTTCTTATTACCCCTTTAAGTTTACAAGAAGCATTTCAATCAACTAAGATAGAGGGGACACAGGTTACTTTTGATGAGGTTTTAGAGTTTGATATTGATAAAAAAGAAAATAATGATGAAGCTCAAGAAGTGCTAAATTATTATGATGCTTTACAATATGGCAAGAAAGTTTTATCAAGATTACCTATTTCAACTAGATTATTTAAAGAACTTCATGAAATGCTATTAAGTGGTGGAGTAAGAGGTGAAAGTAGGGCTCCAGGTGAATATCGTTCAGTACAAAACTTTCTTGGTCCAGAAGGTTGTACAATGGAAACAGCGACTTTTGTACCTCCAGCACCACAATTAGTAGATGATTGTATGTCAAATTTAGAAAAATATATAAATGAACCTAATGATGATTTACATCCATTGGTTAGAATTGCTATTATTCATGCTCAATTTGAAACAATCCATCCGTTTTTAGATGGAAATGGTCGAATAGGTCGAATTTTAATTCCATTATATCTATATGATGTTAATTTGATTGATTTTCCTAATTTATTTATAAGTGAAACATTAGAAAAAGATAAGCATAAATATTATAGATTGCTTAATGGAACAAGAAAAGCGGAAGGTTGGAATGAATGGGTAAAGTTTTTTTTGGAGAGTGTAAATAAGCAAGCATTAAAAAATATTGATACTATTGAAGATATTGATAATCTTTATAAAAAGGATTTAGAGAGAACAATGGATTTAATTAATAGTACTAATGTAGTAGATTTAGTAAAGACAATGTTTCAGAGACCTATTTTTAATGTTAAGATGATTAGTTCATTAGCAGGAATTCCTGATTCTACATGCAGAAGATATTTGTCTATTTTAGAAGAAGAACAGATTATATATTCTGATAATAAAATGCGGAATAGGAAGTACTATTATTATAACTTGCTCGATTTATTGCGGTAAAAGAAGTTCAAAACAAGAGATGATACATCATATAACATGGCATTGACGACATCAGTTGCAGAGAATATGGCTGGGTTATAGTACTAACTTATGAAATTTAGTAGGGTGGTCAAGATTATAGTTGTAGCAACTGACGTCGCAAGATGCCAGGGACGTTATACGTAATTCAAAAAATATTTTTCTAACGAGAATAAGGAATGATAGGCTTTCAAAGGGGAATAAATTTTATTTTTTCTTTATTTAAAGAGGGGATAATATGATGTTTTCTCCACTCCGTTACGAAAACGATTTATATAAAAAGAGAAAACTTATATAATGATTACAACTTTTAATTTATAATAAGGAGGAGGATCAATATGAACAAAACAAACTATGGACATAGTAAAAAGGACAATTACAAAGAAAATAGTTTGACGCTTAAGGGTGCTGTAGCACTTGGTACAGGAGTAATGATTGGAGCAGGGATTTTTGCGTTGTTAGGTCAGGTGGCTGAACTTTCAGGCACATGGTTTCCATATATTTTTATTGTTGGGGCCATTATTTCAGGTTTCAGTGCGTATTCCTACATTAAAGTGTCCAATGCTTACCCCTCTGCAGGAGGTATAGCCATGATTTTAATGAAAGCCTACGGTAAAACAACATTAACCGCGGCAGCTTCAGTATTGATGGCACTTTCTATGGTTATAAATGAAAGTCTGGTAGCAAGAACTTTCGGCACTTATACCTTACAGCTTTTTAATGTGGAGGAGAATTCCATGTGGGTGCCAACTTTAGGTGTAAGCTTATTGATACTTGCATACATCATAAACGTATCAGGTAATAAGATTATCGGGAGAACTTCACAACTTATGGCTGTTATAAAAATTGCAGGCATCATTGTGTTTGCCATTGGTGGGCTTTGGGCTGCCAGTTTCGCATTAGGTGATCTATTACCGGTCACATCAGATACAACTGACTATTCAGCTGCAAGTTATATAGGAGCCATTGCGCTTTCAATATTGGCTTATAAAGGGTTTACAACGATTACCAATAGTGGGGGAGAAATCACCAAACCGCGCAAAAATGTTGGAAGGGCGATCATTATTTCATTGCTCATTTGCACAGTAGTCTATTTTTTAGTCGCTATTGCTGTAAATAGTAGTCTTTCAATTCCGGAAATAGTCAATGCAAAAGATTATTCCTTAGCAGAAGCAGCAAAACCTGCATTTGGAGAATATGGACTTTATTTTACAGTAGGGATAGCAATTGTAGCCACTATTTCAGGAGTAATTGCCAGCATTTTTGCTGTATCTCGTATGACTGCAATGTTAACTGATATGAAGCTTATACCTCACAGCCATTTCGGAATGTCAGGAAGCATTCAAAAACACATGTTAATTTACATTGCGGTTATAGCAATTACCATTACCATTTTCTTTGACTTATCACGAATTGCTTCAATAGGAGCAATTTTTTACTTATTGATGGACATGATCGTCCATTGGGGTGTTTTTAAACATTTGAGGAAAGATATAAATGCTAATGGGGTAATACTGATATCCGCATTATTACTCGATATGGTGGTATTAGCTGCTTTTTTATGGATCAAAGCCAGTACTGATATATTTGTTGTAATTGTTTCAGTAATCGGAATTATCTTGGTGTTTGCAGGAGAAAAGTGGTTTTTACATTGGAAAGCAAATGAAAAGTAAAAAAATTACACATTAAAATATTGCATGTATTTTCTAGCCTCATGCCATATGAAAAAGATGCCTCAGAAACACAAACTTTGTAAGTATTTTGCTCCATACAAAGAACTTTTTGATTCCAGAACATACGCCGGTAATAGAGTCTTTTATTAACTTTCAAAAAGTTTTTCAGGCAGATATGACAAAACATGTAAAAAGGTTAGTATCAGCACTTCAATACTTCTTTCAATGCGCAAATTGGAAAGTTTCGGAAGTAAATAATTTCCTAAGGAGTTTTGAAAAATGAAATTCACCCCTAACCCCTCTTTCATTTTTCAAAACGGAAAAAATCAAATTTATAAGAATTGAGGAAAGCCTCTCATAATGAGTAAGAACGAAAAATATTTTTTGAACTCACTCCGCTCCGCTTCGTGCCACGCTGCGCTCTCCTCCCTTCAGTCGTCGGGGCGTATAACATGAGGATTTCCGCGGACGGCAAAGAGCAGCCTGCCCTTCGGGACATTGCCTTTGTCACGCCTTTTGCAAAAAAGTGCAGCAAAAGCCGCGCCAACCCTAACGGGACGGCAACGTCGGAAATCCCAGGGACGTTATACGTAATTCAAAAAATATTTTTCTAACGAGAATAAGGAATGATAGGCTTTCAAAGGGGAATAAATTTTATTTTTTCTTTATTTAAAGAGGGGATAATATGATGTTTTCTCCACTCCGTTACGAAAACGATTTATATAAAAAGAGAAAACTTATATAATGATTACAACTTTTAATTTATAATAAGGAGGAGGATCAATATGAACAAAACAAACTATGGACATAGTAAAAAGGACAATTACAAAGAAAATAGTTTGACGCTTAAGGGTGCTGTAGCACTTGGTACAGGAGTAATGATTGGAGCAGGGATTTTTGCGTTGTTAGGTCAGGTGGCTGAACTTTCAGGCACATGGTTTCCATATATTTTTATTGTTGGGGCCATTATTTCAGGTTTCAGTGCGTATTCCTACATTAAAGTGTCCAATGCTTACCCCTCTGCAGGAGGTATAGCCATGATTTTAATGAAAGCCTACGGTAAAACAACATTAACCGCGGCAGCTTCAGTATTGATGGCACTTTCTATGGTTATAAATGAAAGTCTGGTAGCAAGAACTTTCGGCACTTATACCTTACAGCTTTTTAATGTGGAGGAGAATTCCATGTGGGTGCCAACTTTAGGTGTAAGCTTATTGATACTTGCATACATCATAAACGTATCAGGTAATAAGATTATCGGGAGAACTTCACAACTTATGGCTGTTATAAAAATTGCAGGCATCATTGTGTTTGCCATTGGTGGGCTTTGGGCTGCCAGTTTCGCATTAGGTGATCTATTACCGGTCACATCAGATACAACTGACTATTCAGCTGCAAGTTATATAGGAGCCATTGCGCTTTCAATATTGGCTTATAAAGGGTTTACAACGATTACCAATAGTGGGGGAGAAATCACCAAACCGCGCAAAAATGTTGGAAGGGCGATCATTATTTCATTGCTCATTTGCACAGTAGTCTATTTTTTAGTCGCTATTGCTGTAAATAGTAGTCTTTCAATTCCGGAAATAGTCAATGCAAAAGATTATTCCTTAGCAGAAGCAGCAAAACCTGCATTTGGAGAATATGGACTTTATTTTACAGTAGGGATAGCAATTGTAGCCACTATTTCAGGAGTAATTGCCAGCATTTTTGCTGTATCTCGTATGACTGCAATGTTAACTGATATGAAGCTTATACCTCACAGCCATTTCGGAATGTCAGGAAGCATTCAAAAACACATGTTAATTTACATTGCGGTTATAGCAATTACCATTACCATTTTCTTTGACTTATCACGAATTGCTTCAATAGGAGCAATTTTTTACTTATTGATGGACATGATCGTCCATTGGGGTGTTTTTAAACATTTGAGGAAAGATATAAATGCTAATGGGGTAATACTGATATCCGCATTATTACTCGATATGGTGGTATTAGCTGCTTTTTTATGGATCAAAGCCAGTACTGATATATTTGTTGTAATTGTTTCAGTAATCGGAATTATCTTGGTGTTTGCAGGAGAAAAGTGGTTTTTACATTGGAAAGCAAATGAAAAGTAAAAAAATTACACATTAAAATATTGCATGTATTTTCTAGCCTCATGCCATATGAAAAAGATGCCTCAGAAACACAAACTTTGTAAGTATTTTGCTCCATACAAAGAACTTTTTGATTCCAGAACATACGCCGGTAATAGAGTCTTTTATTAACTTTCAAAAAGTTTTTCAGGCAGATATGACAAAACATGTAAAAAGGTTAGTATCAGCACTTCAATACTTCTTTCAATGCGCAAATTGGAAAGTTTCGGAAGTAAATAATTTCCTAAGGAGTTTTGAAAAATGAAATTCACCCCTAACCCCTCTTTCATTTTTCAAAACGGAAAAAATCAAATTTATAAGAATTGAGGAAAGCCTCTCATAATGAGTAAGAACGAAAAATATTTTTTGAACTCACTCCGCTCCGCTTCGTGCCACGCTGCGCTCTCCTCCCTTCAGTCGTCGGGGCGTATAACATGAGGATTTCCGCGGACGGCAAAGAGCAGCCTGCCCTTCGGGACATTGCCTTTGTCACGCCTTTTGCAAAAAAGTGCAGCAAAAGCCGCGCCAACCCTAACGGGACGGCAACGTCGGAAATCCCAGGGACGTTATACGCCATTTTAATTTAAAGAGGGGGTTCAATAATAATGGAATTAATAAATGTTAAAAGAAATAAAGTCTCTGATAATGGTAAAGGTAAAGCTAAATATGATTTAGAAGGAAATAAACTTTTTGTAGAACAAGTAGCTATGAATTATTTTGAAAAGGAAGGTTATAATTCAATATGGTCAGAAAATCATTATTGGTGGGAATTAATGATGCTTTTATTTTGGGATATTATATTTGCTAAAACAAAGGGTGCGGTTGAAACTGCTAATAGTGGATATTTAGAACCCAACACAGATGAATTTAATAAATTATTTGATGTTTTTGTTAAAACAAATGGTATGCCAGCAGATTTATTTTCTGATGAATTTTATAATAGAAGAAAAGACTTGATAAATAATAGAATTAAAGAATTAAAAAATAAAGATATTGGAGAAGTTATTAAGAAAAATTATAAGACTCATTCGGGTGAAAATTGTCGTTTAATTGAGAATTGGGATAAATTTTCTCTTGATGAACTATTAATTGTTTCTAAATATATTAATACAAATAATTTTTTGGAAATTTTAAAAAGATTATTAAAAAACATAAGTAATAATAGATCAGGATTCCCAGATCTAATTATTTACAATGAACAAAAAATTTCTTTTGTAGAAGTCAAAAGCAAAAACGATAGTATGTCTGATAATCAAGTTGAATGGAAAAGTTTTTTTGAATCTTTAAATTTAACTTATATATTATTTTTAGTTAATCATACTAAAAGGCAAATTAGTAATATAAAAAATAAGCTTTCAGGTAATTCTAAAGATGTTAAAGTTATATTTGGAGATTCTAGTAGTAAATATAGGGAAGAAGCTATTGAATTTATAAAAAAACAAGAAACCTTTTTTACAGATAATGAAGGTAAAGAGCAAATATATGGTGCTTTATTTTCAATTAAAAAAATTGAGGATTTATATAAAATTTTAGATTTAACCAGCAGATGGAAATCTTCTAAGTTCTTTTTAGATGGTGAGGAAATTTCAGCTAAAAAATTACGTAGTAGTTTGTGGTGTTATAGAAAAAAGAATGAAAATAATGCCTCAATAGATTATTGTAAAACAAATGAGTATTCAAATGAAAAAAACAAATTTGATTGTAGACAAGTGAATTTAGATGTCGATAGGTGGACTGAATATGGGTATGTTGACACACAAAACGGTGATTGGATTTTTAATAAAGAAAAACTGGAAAATTTAGTCGAAGATATCATAAATAGTTTAGAACTCTGCCCTTTATTTAAATCTAATAAATTAGAAAAACATATTAAAAATTTACCCATAAAAATTAACCCAAAAGAAAACAAAAAGTGGAGTTATATTTCAGCAGAAAGATCTAGATGGTTTTATAATAATGGTGAATGGGTTTGTAGTTGGAGTGAAAAAGAATTTCCTGGTTATAGCTCTATGATAGGGATTGAAAAGATCTCAAAAGAGGAAAGAAATAATTATATTGAAAACCAAAATTATACTAAAAACATTAATTTTGAGATAAAAACTAATAAAAAAGAAGAAAAAAAAATCGGGATGTTTTATTGCAACAGCAGTATATGAAGATTATAACTCAAAAGAAGTTTTAAGGCTAAGAAAATATAGAGATGAAAAGCTTAAAAATTCTATTTGGGGAAGGATATTTATAAGAACATATTATACAATTAGTCCTCCCATCTCTGAAATAATAAAAAAACATAATATTTTAAAAAAATTAATTAAACCTATATTAGATAAAATTATATTAAAATTAGACAATTAAAACAGCGCATAACATGGGATTGGCGTCATGCCTTCTGTCATAAAGCTTGCAATATACAACAACAAGAAATCTTGAGGCAAGCTTTACGCCAGTTCCTGACGGAACCAGGCACGAGCGCAAATCCCAGTAACGTTATATTCAATTGAGTTTAAGTTCCATGAAAGATTTAAATAATAAAGAACCCTATTTATCTATGAAGGTAGTGTATAATTCTTTCTGTAAATTGGTCTTTGACAGGTATTGAAAAAGTGGGTCAAATCATACTCCAATGGAAGTTGACAAACAAACCAAAAGGAGAAATAAAATGACCCACCAAAACAATTCTAATCTATTAAATCAGATTCTGGAAGTGATATCAACACAAAATCCAGACGGGCTTGGTCGTGCCCTGACGATTATTATGAATGAAGCAATGAAAGTTGAAAGAGCTGAGGTTTTAAATGCTGAGCCGTACGAACGTACAGAAGACCGCCAGGGTTATGCCAACGGCTTTAAAGACAAGAAGCTTAAATCCAGGACAGGGGGTCTCGTAGCGAAGGGTTTCAAAAATTGTTGAGGAAATGTGCGGATATTCAGTTTCTACTTCTCAAGTTTCAAAAGCAGCACTGCTGCTTGATGAAGAAATTGACAAATGGCGCAACAGGCCGCTTGGAGCCTACCCAATGTTGATAGTTGATGCAACTTATGAAGATGTTAGAATCGACCGTTCTGTTGTTTCAGGAGCTGTATTAGTAGTATTTGGCATCGATAATGATGGCAGACGGTCAATTTTGGGTGTTTCGACATCCGTTAGTGAAGCAGAGGTACATTGGAAGACATTATTTCAAAGCCTCACGGCCAGAGGTCTGCATGGCGTGAAATATATAGTCAGTGATGCTCATGAAGGCTTAAAAGCCGCTAGAAAAGCAGTATTCCCGGGGGTAGTTTGGCAAAGATGCCAGTTTCATCTCCAGCAAAATGCTCAAAAATATGCTACGAAACAGGAGCATAGGAAAGAAATTGCAGCAGAGATACGAAGCGTCTTTAATGCAGAAGACATTTATGATGCAGAGGAGAAACTGAAAAGACTTGTCCAGAAGCATGAAAAGGGAAAACCCGATTATGCTCTATGGCTTGAAAAAACATTCCCGAAGGGTTGTCAGTATTCCAAATGCCGGAGAGCCAAAGGAAAAAACTGAGAACGAGCAATATGGCCGAAAGACAAATGAAGGAGATAAAAAGACGTACGAAAGTAGCAATGATATTTCCCAATGAAAAATCTTTACTTCGCCTGGTTTCTGCAATTCTTATGTAACAGGATGAAGTCTGGAGAAATGGGAAACGATATCTTCCAGCGGAAGATGATTGATTTTTTTTAATCGAATTTACAGAAAAGGGGTTTACTATGAAGTTAGAAAAAACAATTAAAATCTTAGATTTATTAGTACCATTTGGAAGACTATTGAGATCAAATGACAATAAAATTCCTTTTAAAAATTGGTTACAAGTAATGCGAATTTTGGGTCAAACCTTTTTTGTATACTGGTTATTTTCTTTCATACCATTTGTGGGTTCTTTTATCTACACATTACTATTGCTGCCATTAAGTGCTTTTGCACATATTAGAGTAAAAAATATAAAATCCAAACAGGATAAAGCAAATATTTTTTTGTTATACTTTGTAGTTATCTTAATAGGATTTGGGGGAATATGGAATTTTATAGGGCATACTTTTTTAGCAGATACAGTCGCAACACAAATTGGATGGAAAACGGGTAGTCCTTTTCAAACTGAGTTAGCATTCTATACTCTAGGATCAGGAATTGCTGGGCTTATGACTATTTGGTTTAGAGGACATATGATTACTGCATTAGTAGTATCAAAATCGATTTTTTTGTACGGGGCAGCATTTGTTCACATTCAAGATGCGATTATAAATAATAATTATTCTCCTTTAAATATAGGGACACCCTTGGTAGGAGATATAATTTTCCCTACACTTCTTCTATACATGTTGATAGTATCACTAAAGGGTCAAATGAAAACCCATTCTGAATAAAAAGGAACTTAAACACCACTCTGAAATTCCCCTTCGGGACGTTGCACTAAATTTCAGCCCTACGGGGAATATAACAAAGGATATGAGGTTACGAAGTCTTGCAGACTTCTCCACCCAAATCCAGCAAAGCTGGACTTCTCATATCCTTGAACGTTATAGACATCGCAATCAAATAATATTATTTCTACATAATTAATATTTAGAAAGAGTGATAATTATTTTTGACTCTAATTTGTTTCAAAATATTTTTAAATTATTTATATTATATCAAGAAATAGTTACTTTCAATAGAACCTAATAATACATACCTTACATTTATAGGATTTTTTGGTATTAAAGTATTAGCTATTGGAAGATTATCGAATAGATATCAAGCTAATATTAGTACAAAACAATTTTATAAAGTGTTGTTAATAATTATTCCAATAATCTCTATTATAATAACTACAATTTATATAATTTATTCAAACAAAACTACGAAAATTAATAGAAAATATTTATATATTATTTTTGCATCAGGAATATTAATATTCTTCATAACTAAGTAAACCAAATTTCAAGGATTTATTCATGTCTATGGTTTTCTATATTATATTGTTTACATAACGGCAAAAGAACAAGCTATACTGCGGGACATGGACTGATGAAATAAACTATCCAAAAGCAAAAAAAATCTTACCACCCTCTGAGCATAGGCGCATCGAGAACATCAGCGCAGTTGTCCATCATGTAAGTAGAGTATAATTAATGAGGAGGAAAAGAAGGAAAATGAGCAATACACCAAAGATGAAAGATATAAAAATACCAGATGCAATAAGTTCAAGAACTAAATATAAAAGAAAATATAGTTTTGGGGAGATGTATCGTGCTTTTGTAATGATACCTAGTGCTTTGACTAAGCTGATTGGAAACAAAAAAAAGAAATTAGTCGACAAAGATTTTATTGAGAGATTACAATTGGCTGTGACTGAAGTAAATGGTTGTGCTGCCTGCTCATATGCTCATACTTATATGGCATTAAAACAAGGAATGAGCAATGAAGAAATAGATAGCTTTTTAAGTGGAGATGGAAAATTCATAAATCAAGAAGAAGCTAAAGCAATTGTTTTTGCTCAACATTATGCGGATTCTCGTGGATTTCCTAAAATAGATGCTTATAAATCAATAATTGATGAATACGGAGATATAAAAGCAAAAATTATTCTTTCGGCAATACAATTGATGTTTGCAGCTAACATCTATGGAATTCCTTATAGCGCATTTCAGTCAAGACTAAAGGGGAAGCCATACAAAGACAGTTCTTTGTTATATGAATTAGGGATGCAAATAGCAGGTGTTATCTCATTACCAATTGCTTTGGTTCATGGTGTTATTAAGTCTATCTTGGGGTTTTCAAACATAAGATTTGGTGAAATTAAATAATTTAATAGGATGGTGTGTAGTAGGAGATTTTAAAAAGAAATATATAAATAAAAAGAATTAAGATCTCTGTTAAATCCAAATACCCCACGGACATAAAAGCAACTATGTGCTTAGGGTTTTGTAGCTGTACCTTACACTATACTTCAGGTAATTTTTAAATAGCCAAAAACATTAAGCGAAATTAGCAAATAAAGATTAGGAGTGTTCAATTTTGAATACACATGAATATAATAATAATATGAGACCAGATAATGAATTTATAAAAGGGGATTTAAAGTTTTTAGTGAAAGGAAATAAATGCAGATTACTTGATGGTAGGAGAACCACCGGATATATTGAAAAATATTATGAGGATAGTACTATGTTTAGATGGAGAATCACGAAGTATGAAGATAAAGGTAGGTATTGGGATCTCCCTGCAGAATCAGTTACTAGATTTCAATTTGAAAAAGGTCCGAAGCAATTACAAGAAAATGAAGTTAATATTATAAAAGAAAAAATTAAAAAATATAAAGAAAAATTACATATAGAAGCAAAGGAAAGTAAAAAAATGAAGACTGAGGCTATGATTGGAGAAAAAAAGAGAGAAATAAAAAAATGGTTACAAGAAAATTCATTGTTTATTAAAAACAATAATAAATTAAATTTTGATTCAAAAAAAGGACCCTCATTACTTGCTAGAGATCTAGAAGAATATATGAAATTTAAGGATTTATATGATATTGAAAAGAAAACAGCTGAAATTATTGTTTTAAACCCTAAATCTGGTGAGTGGATAAAAGGTATGAAAATAATGTTAGGAGAAATGGGATTAGTTTTTTATAAGGATAAAATACCAAGAACAAAAGATATTTTTTCTGGTCTTGGAAGTAAAAATAAGAGGTACAAATATTTAATTCATAGATTGGTTTTGTTAGAGCATACTTTAATTTATTAAATATAGATGAAGTTGTTGTATATAGAGGTATGAGTAATGAAAATGATTGGAAAGAGATTCCCAGAACATTTTTATCATGTACTTTAAATTATGATGTTGCGAAAGATTTTAGTGATTTTAAAAGAGATAGTAAATATAAAATTTCATATATTACAAAAATTACATGCTCAGTAAAAAAATTATTTATGACTTATTTTGAAACCAAAGCATTAAATAAACAATACAAAGAAGCAGAAGCACTATTATTATATGATAGAAAGATTACTATATAAGCAAATTTCATAAAAATGAGCCTTGATTTAATAGTAATTAAAACAATATAAAAAAGGCTTCACCCCATTTTTTGTAGAATATAATTAATAGACAAATCAAAAATATACACAAAAAGAGGTGAA